>BNJV01002682.1_pt1:0-285000 | contig 524260 bp, 762 predicted proteins | sample 8540591 | NCBI WGS metagenome assembly BNJV01 (sample SAMD00202457, study PRJDB9452) | human saliva metagenome | host: Homo sapiens | reverse complement strand
TCCTCGAAATAGCTTTAGGGCTAGCCTCATGGAGAGTCTAACGCAGGTAGAGCACTGAATTCTTGAGGGGGCGTCAAAGTCTACCAATAGATATCAAACTCCGAATGGCGTATAGATATACATGGGAGTCAGACTGCGGGATATAAATTCCGTAGTCAAAAGGGAAACAGCCCAGATCTACAGCTAAGGTCCCAAAGTACATGTTAAGTGGTAAAGGATGTGGGATTTCATAGACAACTAGGATGTTGGCTTAGAAGCAGCCACACATTCAAAGAGTGCGTAATAGCTCACTAGTCGAGAGGTCCTGCGCCGAAAATTAACGGGGCTAAAACATGACACCGAAGCTTAGGGATGGTGAATACCATCGGTAGAGGAGCATTGAAAACACGTAGAAGCGGTACCGTAAGGATCCGTGGAGAGTTTTGAAGAGAGAATGCCGGAATGAGTAGCGAGATGGAGGTGAGAATCCTCCAGGCCGAATATCTAAGGTTTCCAGGGTAAAGCTGATCTGCCCTGGGTAAGTCGGGGCCTAAGGCGAGGCTGAGAAGCGTAGTCGATGGACAACTGGTGTAGATTCCAGTACCTTACTAAATCAGAAATGTGGGGACACATGGAGAAAGAGAGAGCCGGGAATGAGAAGACCGGTGCAAGGGAGGTAGGAGTGTAGTAGGAAAAGCCGCTGCACAATCTGAAGACCTGATGCGGATCGAAAAGAAGTAGAGAAGCTCTTGGACTCTGTGGCGAGAAAAGCCGCTATTGTGTTTAGTAAGCCCGTACCGCAAACCGACACAGGTAGATGAGGAGAGAATCCTAAGGCCGGCGGGAGAAGCATTGTTAAGGAACTCGGCAAAATGACCCCGTAACTTCGGGAGAAGGGGTGCCCAGGCAACTGGGCCGCAGAGAAAAGGCTCAAGCAACTGTTTAGCAAAAACACAGGTCTATGCGAAACCGTAAGGTAAAGTATATGGGCTGACGCCTGCCCGGTGCTGGAAGGTTAAGAGGAGAGGTTAGAGCAATCGAAGCTTTGAATTGAAGCCCCAGTAAACGGCGGCCGTAACTATAACGGTCCTAAGGTAGCGAAATTCCTTGTCGGGTAAGTTCCGACCCGCACGAAAAGGCGTAATGATTTGAGCGCTGTCTCAACAATGCACCCGGTGAAATTGAAGTGCCAGTGAAGATGCTGGTTACCCGCGCCAGGACGGAAAGACCCCATGGAGCTTTACTCCAGCTTGATACTGGGATTCGGTAATGTATGCACAGGATAGGTGGGAGACGAAGAAGATAGAACTTCGGTTTTATCAGAGTCGCTGTTGGGATACCACCCTTATGTTATTGGATTTCTAACCTTAGGCCGTAAGCCGGTCAAGGGACAATGTCAGGTGGGGAGTTTGACTGGGGCGGTCGCCTCCGAAAGTGTATCGGAGGCGCTCAAAGGTTCCCTCAGGATGGTTGGAAACCATCCAAAGAGTGCAAAGGCATAAGGGAGCTTGACTGCGAGGGCGACGGTCCGAGCAGAGTAGAAATACGGACTTAGTGATCCGGTGGTATGAAAGTGGGATTGCCATCGCTCAACGGATAAAAGCTACCCTGGGGATAACAGGCTGATCTCCCCCAAGAGTTCACATCGACGGGGAGGTTTGGCACCTCGATGTCGGCTCATCGCATCCTGGGGCTGAAGTCGGTCCCAAGGGTTGGGCTGTTCGCCCATTAAAGCGGTACGCGAGCTGGGTTCAGAACGTCGTGAGACAGTTCGGTCCCTATCCGGCGCGGGCGTAGGATATTTGAGAGGATCTGTCCTTAGTACGAGAGGACCGGGATGGACTGACCTCTGCTGTACCTGTTGGGAATCAATCCCATAGCAGGGGTAGGCAAGTTGGGAATGGATAAACGCTGAAGGCATCTAAGCGTGAAGCCAACCTCAAGATGAGATATCCCATCGCAAGAGTAAGACCCCTTGAAGAGAACGAGGTAGATAGGACTGAGGTGTAAGTGTAGTAATACATTCAGCTGACAGTTACTAATAGGTCGAGGGCTTATCCAATGCGTCTGGTTTTTGTCTAAAGTCTAGGAAGAATAATCAAGAGATATGTAGTTTACAGGTATGCCGATATAGCTCAGTTGGTAGAGCAACTGATTTGTAATCAGTAGGTCTTCGGTTCGAGTCCGAATATCGGCTTAAGCCTAAGCGTAGCTTAGGCTTTTTCTATCTTATAAGATACATACATAGTTTGTATTTCATTTAGCAGGTATGTATTTTTTTCTGTTTATAGATTTCTTAACAACTTGCTAAAAAGGATAGATTTTCATATAATCATTTACGGAACCGTAGCTCAGTTGGTTAGAGCACTCGGCTCATAAACCGATCGGTCCAGGGTTCGAGTCCCTAGGAGTTCCATGAAGAACAATGTGATGCACTGTTCTTTTTTTATAATCTGGTTTTCTTTATAGTGTAAACTCTTTCCTTTTTTATAGTTCTTAAATGGATATAAAAATAACCCCTCAAAAGTATGAAGATAACGAATTATTAGCACTTATACTTGATGAGTGCTAATAATTGTGTTATACTCTTTCCTGTTTGGTGCTCCTATCAGATAGAGCTATAGGGAGATTCTAGAGTAGCTTCTATCAAATTTTATATAGTAGAAGAGAGGTATTTTATGGAAAAAAGGATCTTTATCAATTCATAGTGAGAATATTTTCCCCATTATCAAGAAATGGATGTATAGCGATCAGGACATTTTTGTACGTGAGCAGATTTCCAATGCTACCGATGCGGTAACTAAGCTGGAGAAAGCTTGCCTTGATTTCCGAATGGGAGAAGCCGGCAGACTATAAAGGTCGAGTAAGCGTTATTGTGAATCCTGATGCAAAAACCATTTGCTTTAAAGGATAACGGTATCGGTATGACGGAGGAAGAAGTAGAAAAGTATATTACGCAGATTGCTTTTTCCGGTGCAGCGGATTTTATTGAAAAAGTATAAAGATAAAAGCCAACAGCGATCAGATTATCGGCCATTTCGGTCTTGGATTTTACTCTGCTTTCATGGTTGCCGATCGGGTAGAAATTGAAACCCTTTCTTATAAAAAGGACGCAAAGCCGGTGCATTGGTCCTGTGATGACGGAACGGATTACAGCATGACGGAAGGCAGTAAGTCTTCTCACGGTACGGAGATTACCCTTCATTTGAACAATGACTGCTTAAAGTATGCCAATGAATGGGAAATGCGTTCCATTATTGAAAAGTATTGTTCTTTTATGCCGGTTGAAATTTATCTTGAGAAGCTTCCTAAGGACAGCCAGGAAATTTTGGCCTCTGAAAAGCTTCCCGGAGATGTTGTTCTGGAAGAGATTCCGGAGAAGGTAGAAAAGGACGAGAAGGGCGAGGAGAAAAAAACGGAGGCAAGGCTGAAGATTGAAAAGCGCCCCGTACTCCTGAATGAAATTCATCCTCTTTGGGGAGAGTCTCCTTCCACTGTTACGAAAAGAACAGTATCTGGACTTTTTATCGCAAAGACCTTCCATGATTATAAGGAGCCTTTGTTCTGGATTCATTTGAATATGGATTACCCCTATCATTTAAAGGGAATTCTGTATTTTCCGAAGATTAATTCGGAGTATGAATCCATCGAGGGAACTATCAAGCTTTATAATAATCAGGTCTTTATTGCGGACAATATTAAAGAGGTCATTCCTGAATATCTGCTTCTTTTTAAAGGGGTGTGATTGACTGTCCGGATCTTCCTTTGAATGTTTCTCGTTCTCAGCTGCAGAATGACGGTTTTGTAAAGAAAATTTCCGATTATATCACGCAAAAAGGTGGCAGAGAAGCTTTCCGGTTTATGTAAGACGGATCGTGAGAATTATGAGAAGTATTGGGACGATATTTCTCCCTTTATCAAGTACGGTATTCTTAGAGATGAGAAGTTTGCGGAGAAAATGAAGGACTATATCCTGTTTAAGGATTTAGAGGATAAGTATCTCACTTTACCGGAGCTTAAGGAGAAGAAGGAAGGTTCAGAGGCTGCTTCCGAGAATACCGGGGATAAGAGTTCTGAAGAGAGTCAGCAGAAAGAGAAGCAGGCTTCCGATGAAAATACAAATGAAAGCGGTGCCACGGAGCAGTCCGGCGATGCGGAAAAGCAGGAGGAAAAGGTACAAAGAGTCTACTATGTTTCCGATGCCTTAGCCCAGAGCCAGTATATTCGCATTTTTAAAGAGCATAAGAAGGAAGCGGTTTACCTCACGGAAAGAATCGATTCCGCCTTTATTACTGAATTAGAAGCGAAAAATGAAGGGCTGCGTTTCCAAAGAATCGATGCGGACTTCCAGGAGGCTATGCAGGAGAAGCTTTCGAGGAGGAACAGAAAAAAATCTTCAAAGCCTTTCAGAAAAATTGGAAAAGAGTTTCCAAAAAGAATCTTGCAAAGGATAAGCTGAAGATTAAACTGGAAAGGCTGCTGTCGAATACACCGGCTGCGCTGCTATCCATTTCTGAGGAATCCAGAAGAATGCAGGAGATGATGAAAATGTATGCTATCTCCGGTATGCCCATGGGAGAGCTTCCTTTGGAGGAGAGTTTGGTGTTAAATGAAAAGCATCCTTTAGTGAGATTATCTTCTGAAGAATGAGGCTCTTTTTGGAAACAGAGGAAGGAAAAGCTTTTGGAAGAGCAGATTTATGACCTTGCCCGTATTCAAAATGCCAGCCTGAACGGAGAAGAGATGAAGCGATTTCGTAGATCGCTCCGAAAAGCTTCTTTTTACAGTTTGTAGAGGAGAAAAAGGCGTAAAAGAAGTATATCTTTGCCCATGCATTGTAAATTTGTAAAAATTGATAGAAACTCGCGGAAAATACTTATTTTTCCGCGAGTTTTTGCTAATAGTCAAAAATTAGAGAATTTATGTTATAAATATAACGATGCAGGAGTAGGAGTTTTTAAGAGTAGAGGAGTAGCATGAAGAACGAGAAATTTTTATCTTATTTGGTGATTCTCGCCGGTATTCTCTGTGCTGTGATTTTTAGGGATTCGTTCTTGGAATACAGAACAGGCGAGAAAGGTGGACGCTCCGGATACGGCTAAAGACACAGAAGGTTACTGTAGCCGGTTTCGGAGGAGACATGACATTGGAGGTTACCGCAGATGCGGATAAACTCTATGGGGTAAATGTCTTAGCAATTCGGAAACCCAGGGGTATCGGAAGTAAAGCAGTGGAAGCTCTTCCGGCTTTGATGGTGGAGCAGCAAAGCTTTAACGTGGACGGTATTGCAGGGGCAACCGTATCCAGCACGGCTCTCCGTACCGGTGTAGAGCAGGCGATTAAGGAAATGGGCTTTTCTACAGATAAGTTTAGCACTCCCAGTGGCGGAAGCAGTAATGCAGAACCTGCGAAAGACCAGAATCTTGAGGCGGACGTGGTAGTCATCGGTGCCGGCGGTGCAGGAATGATTTCGCCATTACCGCAGCGGATTTGGGAAAATCTGTTGTGATTTTGGAAAGCCAGGCAATGGTGGGAGGAAACTCTATCCGTGCAACAGGAGGTATGAATGCTGCAGCGACCAAGTGGCAGAACGAGAATAGCTTTGAAGAAGGAGCAGGCGTAGAGAAAAACTCTGGCGACAGCTGCGGAAAAGTACAGTGACAATGAAACCATTACCGCCTTAGCGGCAAAGGTAAAGGAACAATATGCCGCTTATCAGGGCAAATCCGGAAGGATATTTTGATTCCGTAGAGCTGATGGAACTGGATACCATGGTAGGGAGGAAAGGGCAAGAACAATCCTACTTTTAGTCAAGGTATTGGCTGAACAATCCGGTCCGGCTATTGATTATCTGGAAAAATTAGGAATGACCATTCATAATGTAGGTTCCTTCGGAGGAGCTTCCGTAAAGAGAATTCATCGTCCTGTGGATGAGAACGGTAAGGTTATTGCGGTTTGGTGCTATATGATTCCTATTTTAGAGGAGAATCTGAAAAACGGGATAAGATTACCTTACTGACTTCCGTAACCGCAGAGGAAATTACCAAGTCCGAGGATGGAAAGATTTTCCGGCGTAAAGGCTAAAGGGCAGCTCCGGCAATTCCGTAGAGGTTAAAGCTCCTGTGGTTATTGTAGCTACCGGCGGTTTCGCAGCCAATAAGGAGATGGTGGAAAAGTACCAGCCAAGCTTAAAGGGCTATATGTCCACAAATGCACCCGGTGCTTTGGGACAGGGAATTACCATGGCGGAGGCCTTGGGAGCAGACACTGTAGATATGGATCAGATTCAGATTCACCCCACAGTAACCACAAACGATGCTCATCTCATTACAGAGGGCTTTGCGAGGAGACGGTGCTATTCTGGTAAACCAGGAAGGTCTTCGTTTTACCGACGAGGTAGGAACCAGAGATGCGGTATCCAAGGCGGAGATTGAACAGACTAATTCTCAGGTATACCTGGTGCTTGATAATAAGATGGTGGAGAAATCCGCTGTTATTCAGGGCTATATTAAATCCGGCTATACCGTGACCGGTGAAGATGCCAAGAGCCTTGCCAAGGCTATGGGGGTTCCTGAGGATGCCTTTAGAAAAGACCATTACTGAGTGGAACGAAAGTGTAGCAAAGAAAGAAGATACTGCCTTTGGCAGAACCAGCTTTGCGGACCCACTGGATACGGCACCTTTCTATGCTATTAAGGTGACTCCCGGCGTGCATCACACCATGGGAGGACTTCGCATCAATGAAGTCACCGAGGTTTTGGACAAGAACGGCAATGCGATTCCCGGACTTTTTGCGGCAGGAGAAGTTACCGGAGGAGTACACGGGTCTAACTGTTTAGGGCGGAAATGCTGTTGCAGACTTTACTGTCTTTTGGAAAAAATTGCAGGAGAATCTGCAGCAAAAATTCCGTGGCTAATAGAAAATTTCCCCTAAATGCATCGATACTTTCCGGAAAAATACATTGATGCAGGGATAGGAAAAAGAGGCTAAAGAACTTATTCTTTGGCCTTTTTTTGTCGTCATATTGTGTAGGAAATCATGGGGACTGTAAAAAGAAAGTAAGGAAAGCGGACTTGCGAAATCGATAAAAATGAGATAGAATAAGGCAAGTTTTGAGAGGGACGTGTTTTTATGAATAATGAGATGAACCATACCCAGATTATTAAACCGGTGCAGAACAGTTTGGCGGCATCAGAGGTATTAAAGGAAGTTTATACAGCGTTGACAGAGAAGGGCTATAACCCTATTAACCAGATAGTGGGGTACATTATGTCCGGAGATCCTACCTATATTACCAGCTATAAGGGGCCAGAAGCCTGATTAATAAGGTAGAGCGGGATGAACTCCTGGAAGAGTTGATGCGGAATTATGTAGAGAGTAAATTAAAAAAGTCATAAGCTTTTTTGGTCTGTCTGGAGTTCCGGAGAGACCTTTTCTTCAGTTTCAGTAGGAGTAGTATGCGGATTTTGGCATTAGATTACGGATCCAAAACAGTGGGGCTCGCCATCACTGATCCTTTGGGTCTCATTGTTCAGCCTCTTAAAAACCATTTGGCGGGAAAGAGAAGGAAAATTACGAAAGACCGTAGAAGAAATTCTGGAAACCTGCAAGGAATATCAGGTAGAAGAATTGGTTCTGGGTTATCCCTGCCACATGGATGGCAGTGAGGGAGAAAGGGTAGAAAGGGTTCTGGCCTTTCAGGAAATGCTTAAGAAAAAAATAGAGCTTCCCATACATTTGTATGATGAAAGGCTCAGTACCATGGAAGCGGAAGAGATTTTGCGGGAAAACGGAGTTCCCTAAAGGATAGACAAAAAGGAAGTTTTAGACCAGGTAGCTGCTCAGGTAATTTTAGAGGATTACCTTCGAAACAGAGAGGAAGGGTAAAATGGAAGGCGGAAGAATTCGTTTGCGTTCAGAAGAAGATGATTTAGAGTTGAGATTTTAGAGGAAACTGTGGTACAGGGAGTGACCTATATTTTGGTTACCGATGCCAAAGAAGGCGAAGACGGCGTTTGCTATGTAATGAAGGATACATCCGCCCCTGAGGACGAAGAAGCGGACTTCAGCTTTGTGGAGGGAGATGAGGCGGAACGTATTATGGATATTTTCGCGGAGCTACTTTCCGGAGAAGATATTACCATAGAGAGATAGAGTCGGACTTGGAAATTCTCTTTAAGCTAAGAAAAGCCAGAGAGAGTAGGGACAAGAAAATATTAAAACACAAATTTAAGGGAACATACGTAAATACAAATGAATATAGACTAAGAAAGGAATAGAATGAAAGAAGGAAATAACGGAAACAGCAACAACAGTGAAAAAGAAGAAGGTAGAAGGGGCTCATCGTATCGTAAACGTCCATAAGAGTCAGATCGGAAAATCCAAAAAGTACCGACGGGAAGAGAAACTACAGAACAGCCAATGCCAGAGCAACGGCGAAGCAGGAAAGCAGGATGATGAACGTGCCAACCCCGAGAAAAAATCCCTTAAGACCAAGAGGCAGGGAGGAGGACAAACCGGTTTACAGCCAAGAGCATTTTCCCTTGCTCACCGGAACCATGGAGGTATCGGAAAGCAAGGCAAAGGGAAGAAAGCCGAAGCACAGCTTTCAGGGCTCTGTTAAGGTCATTCCTTTGGGGGGACTGGATCAAATCGGCATGAACATCACTGCCATTGAGACGAGAGGATACCATGATTATCGTGGACTGCGGATTGGCCTTCCCTACAGATGATATGTTGGGGAATTGATCTGGTTATTCCGGATATCAGCTACATCAAGTCCAAGATTCATAAGATGAAGGGCTTTGTAATTACCCATGGCCATGAGGATCATATCGGTGCTCTGCCCTATGTTTTACAGCAGATTAATGTACCGATTTATGCTACGAAGCTCACTCTGGCTTTGATTCAGAGAAAGCTTGTGGAAAACGGCTTGGATAAGCTGGTCAAGATGAAGACCATGAAGTTCGGTCAAACCGTGAACTTCGGAGATTTAAAGGTGGAATTCGTAAAGACCAACCACTCTATTCAGGATGCGGCGGCCTTGGCGATTACCACTCCTGCCGGCGTGATTATCCATACCGGAGACTTTAAGGTGGATTACACGCCTGTTTTCGGGGATCAGATAGATTTACAGCGTTTTGCGGAACTGGGAAAGAACGGCGTTCTGGCTATGCTTTCCGATTCCACCAATGCCCAAAAGCCGGGCTTTACCATGTCTGAAAAGACAGTGGGAAGAACCTTTGATTTGATTTTTGCAGAGCATCAGAACAATAGAATCATTGTGGCTACCTTCGCCTCCAATGTGGATCGTGTGCAGCAGATTATCGACACTGCCGCAAAGTACAAGAGAAAAGTTGTGGTAGAGGGACGTTCCATGGTGAATGTTATCTCTGTGGCCTCCGAGCTGGAGTATATTCATATTCCGGAGGGAACGCTCATTGACATTGAAAATTTAAAGGATTATCCCGATGAGCAGACGGTTCTGATTACCACCGGTTCCCAGGGAGAGTCCATGGCGGCTCTGTCTCGTATGGCCAGCGGCATGCATAGGAAGGTCAGCATTGGCCCCAATGATGTGGTGGTTATGTCTTCTCATCCCCTATCCCCGGAAATGAGCGGGCGGTGGATAGAGTAGTCAATGAGCTGTGTAAGCTCCATGCCAAGGTGATTATGCAGGATACCCACGTTTCCGGTCATGCCTGCGCAGAGGATTTAAAGCTTTTGTATTCCTTGGTAAAGCCCAAGTACGCAGTGCCCTTCCATGGAGAGTTTCATCACAGAAGATCTGCCGCAATGCTGGCGGAATCTGTCGGTGTGGATAAGGACAAGTGCCTGATGCTGGACAACGGAGACGTACTGGAGTTTACGGCAAACGGAGAAGAGATCAGTTACAGTATTAAGGAAAAGGTGCAGGCCGGCGGTGTTTATGTGGACGGACTGGGCATCGGAGATGTAGGAAATATCGTGCTGAGAGATCGTCAGAATCTGGCACAGAACGGAATCATTGTAGTGGTTCTTACTTTGGAAAAATATTCCGGACATCTGATGGCCGGACCGGACTTGATTTCACGAGGCTTTGTCTACGTGCGGGAGTCTGAGGATTTAATGGAAGAAGCCAGAGTGGCGGTGCAGGATGTGGTGGATGACTGCCTTTGCACCCATGTCAGCGACTGGGGCAAGATTAAGACCCAGATTAAGGACGGATTGTCCGACTTCCTTTGAAGAAGATTAAGAGAAATCCTGTGATTTTTACCGGTAATTATGGAGGTATAAACGGAAAATGGAGAAAAGAAGCTTCTTAAGGGCATTTACCCAAATCTTGATGAGTGTATCTGTACGCTTTCTTTTTCTCGTATTTCTTTTATTTTTGATTTTGCAGGGGGTACAAGTTGCCTATCGTTATGGCCATGGTCTTATGTATGACCATGCCATGGAAGCTCTCACTGGGAAGGGAAATCACCTTGGATATACAGGAGGGGAGTCCTGAAGGAAGTGGGAGAAAACGCCAAGTCTTTGGGTTTAATTCAAAATGCCCGAGCCTTTGCCCTGAAAGCCAAGCTTTACCACAGTAAGTTGCTTCCGGGAAAAATACACTCTGAGTACAGCCATGACCCAGGTGGAAATGCTGGACAGTATTACAGAGGAGGGAAAGAAGAATCAGGAATTAAGCTGATAAAAAAACTTAGTTACTGAGACGGAAGACCAGAGCACCGAGGAAAGCCGAGAGGATCAGGAAATCGGTGGCGGAAATGAAAATGAATAGGAAGTACTTTGGATAAAAAAAGACAGAATCAGCCAATTTATACAATCCTTCCTCCCGGAAAGAACCACTTTCCTGGAGGAGATTCGCAAGGAAGCGCTATCGGAGGCCGTCCCATTTTACGGGAGGAAACCGCAGCGCTTCTTCGTGTTTGTTTGAAAACGAAAAAAGCCTAAAATTTTGGAATTGGGGACTGCAGTAGGGCTATTCCGCCTCGGGTGATGATGGATGCCTTAGGGGGAGAAGGGAGATTGTAACGGTGGAGAATTTTTCCGCTCCAGAATCGAAAAAGGCGAAAACAGAACTTTCGGGGCAAGTCCTTATCAGGATAAAATCAACTTACTGGAAGGGACGGCAGCAGGATTTTGGAGGAGCTTTTGGAAAAAGAAAGAGCAGTTTTCCTTTGTATTTGTGGATGCGGCCAAGGCTCAATATCCTCTTTGGCTTCCTTCTATTTTGAAACTCTTGTCTCCCGGTGGTATACTCTTTTGTGACAATATTCTACAGGGAGAATTATTGTTGGAGAGTCGCTTTTATTTGGAAAGAAGACAGAGAACGATTCACAAGCGGATGCGGGAGTTCCTGAGACTTCTGCAAAGGGAGGAAAGTCTGGAGACCTCCATTTTACCTATTGGAGACGGAGTAAGTCTTTCCGTCAAGAAATCATAGAGTGAAGCAGTAGGGAAGATTGGTGCATTGAGTACATCGGTACTAAGAGTTCATTGGTACAAAATAGTGAATCAGTACAAAGAGTTTATTGGTATATAGAGTAGAAAGTAGGATTATGAAGAGAAAAGTTGAGTTATTAATTCCGGCAGGATCTATGGAGGGCTTGAAAACCGCCATTCATTACGGGGCGGATGCCATCTATATGGGAGGAGAGGCATTTTCCCTCCGGGCAACTGCCAAGAACTTCAGTTTGGAAAAGATGAAGGAAGCGGTGGACTATGCCCATGAAAGAGGGGTAAAGGTCTATGTCACCGCCAATATTTTGGCCCATAATGCGGATTTACTGCCTATGCGGGAGTATTTTTCCGAATTGAAGGAAGTAGGGATGGACGCGGTATTGATTGCGGATCCGGGAGCCTTCCTTCTGGCGAAGGAAATGATGCCGGGAGTGGAGATTCATATTTCCACCCAGGCCAATAATACCAATTATGAAACCTTCCGTTTCTGGCATCAGCTGGGCGTAAAGAGGGTGGTTTGTGCAAGAGAGTTAAGCTTGGCGGAGATTAAGGAAATCAGGGCTCATATTCCGGAGGATATGGAGATTGAGGCCTTTGTGCATGGGGCAATGTGTATGTCCTATTCCGGCCGTTGCCTGCTTTCCAGCTTTTTCACCGGAAGGGATGCGAACCAGGGAGCCTGTACCCACCCCTGTCGCTGGAAGTATTCTCTCATGGAGGAAAAGCGCTCCCGGGAGAGTATTATCCGGTGTTTGAAAATGACAGGGAACCTACATTTTCAATTCTAAAGACCTGAATATGATCAGCCATATTCCTGACCTGATTGAGGCGGGAGTGGATTCTTTAAAGATAGAAGGTCGAATGAAGACGGAGCTGTATGTGGCTACCGTGGCCAGAACCTATAAGGTGGCTATTCAGGATTATCTGGAGGATCCGAAGAAGTATGAGGCGAAGCTTCCGATTTATGAGGAAGAAATCCGGAAATGTACCTTTAGAGACTATAGTACCGGCTTCTACTACGGCAGACCGGATGAAGAGGATCAGATTTATGGCAACAACAGCTATAGTGCAGGAGCTATTTATCTGGGAACAGTGGAAAAGGTGGAGGGAGAGTTTGCCTTCCTGCAGCAGAAAAATAAGTTTTCTGTGGGAGAGAGTATTTCCATTATGAAGCCAAACGGAGATAACTTGGACACGGAAGTTTTAGCCATGGAGGACGCGGATACCGGAGAAGTACTGGAATCCTGTCCCCATTCCAAGCAGAACTTTAAAGATTCGTTTTTCCGTTCTTCCGGAAGCTCAGGATGTATTAAGAAGAATCGAAGACAAATAAAGAAAACTCCATTAAAGAGAAAACCACAATAAAGAGAACCGTCTATATAAAGAGAAAAGTCTTCTAAAGGAGAAAGAATTTTTAAGAGAAAGTCGGGAAAGGAGAGGATATGGGAATTGTATTTATAATATTAGCCTTAGGATGTTTTCTTTACTTTTGGCTTTTTATGGACCACTGCTTCCTATCTTTCCTTCCTTTGATTTGGATTCTTTTGGGAGCTCTCCATCTCCTGATGGCATTTATCTATAAAGGCACCGGAACGTTTAAGAAAGAAACCCTTGTTTTTTTCGCTTTCGGATTTTTGCTTAAGCAGTTACTGCATTTTTTTCTTGCTTTTCACTTATCTTATCGGGTATTTAAGCCAATATCGCTACGGACAGTGGAAGGATCCCTTTCATATATTTTGGTGGTGGGTTCGGAATTGGAAAACAATAAGATTACCCCACTCCTTCAAAACCGCCTGGAAAGAGCGGATTTGTGCTATCAGGAGAATCCTTCCGCAACGATTGTGCTTTCCGGCGGTAGGGGAAGGAACAGTGCCAGTGCGGAAGCCAGCGTGATGTACCAAAGTATGCTGAAGATGGGGATTCCCGCCGATGCTATGCTGATGGAGTTTTACTCTAAAACTATGGAGCAAAAGCTTTCCTACGGAATAGAAAGCATTTTCCAGGGAGAGCAGAATCAGGAAGGCTCCGAGGCGCAAGAGGATCTTCGACAAAAGCGTCAGGAAGAAGTCCGGAAAAGATTGGCAGCCCAGGAAAATCAAGTTGTGGACTATGAAGAGGACTTGGATTCGGATGAGATTTTTGATTCGGAGGAAGAGCTTAAAACAGAGACGTCCGAAGGGCCGGAGAGCAGGGAGGATTCAGTCGATAAGGAGATCAGAATCGGCATTGTGAGTTCCCAGTATCAGATATTCAGAGCCTGCCATTTTGCGGAACAGGCTCTAAAAAAGCAGATAGAAGAAGGGAAGGTGGAAGCTTCACAGAAAGTCAGTATTGTGGGCTTTCCCTCGGTAGAGGACCCTGCGCTAAGGCCGCATCTTTACTTTCGAGAGGCCCTGTTCCTCTTCGGAGAAAGGCTTTGCCATAAGCTGTAGAGAGGCTCTGCCAAAAGCTGTAGAGAGGCTTTGCCAAAAACTGTAGAGAGGCTTTTGCCCAAAAACTGTAGAGAGGCTCTGACAAAAACTGTAGAAAGGCTTTACTGTAAGCTATAGACAGATCAGGGAAGAATTCGGTAGTTTAGAAAGGAATAGATATTTTGATGAAGGCATATCAGTTTATAGAAGAAAAAGAGATTAAAGAGCTGGAAACCATGGCACGAGTCTATGAGCATAAGAAGACCGGCGCCAAGGTTTTATGCTTGGAGAATAAGGATGACAACAAGGTCTTTAGTATTGCCTTTTCGAACCCCTGCGGAGGATTCCACCGGAGTGGCTCACATTACAGAGCATTCCGTGCTTTGCGGTTCCAAGAAGTTTCCTTTAAAGGATCCCTTTGTGGAGCTGGTAAAGGGCTCCTTAAAGACCTTTTTAAATGCCATGACCTATCCGGACAAAAACCGTTTATCCGGTGGCCTCCCAGAATGACAAGGACTTCCAAAATCTTATGGATGTATATTTGGATGCGGTTTTTCATCCAAACTGCCTGAAAAACTACTGAACCTTTTTGCAGGAGGGCTGGCACTATACCTTGAATAAGGAGGGAAAGCTATGCTATAGCGGTGTAGTTTATAACGAGATGCGGGGAGCATTTTCCGACCCGGAGTCCGTGCTGGAACGCTATACCTTCCATTCTCTTTTCCCGGATACCACCTACGGCAATGAGTCAGGGGAGATCCGGAGGACATTCCGAAATTAACTTATGATGCCTTTAAGGCCTTCCATCAGCGTTTTTATCATCCCTCCAACTCCTTCATTATCCTTTATGGAGATATGAATATGGAGGAGAAATTAAATTGGATTGATGAGGCATATCTTCAGGACTTTGAACGAATTTCTCCCCATTCCGAAATCGCCCGGCAGCAGCCTTTCGGAAAAATGGTGGAGGAAAGCCAATACTATCCTATTTCGGAGAAGGATAGTATCGAAAATAAGGCGTATCTTTCCTACAACTTTGTTTTGGATGCTGGACAGGATGCGAAGAAGTCTATGGCATTTTCTTATCTGGATCATGCCCTGCTTTCCGGCCCCGGAGCAGTTTTAAAACAAAAGCTTCTGGAAGCAGGCTTGGGAGAGGATGTTTTCGGAGGCTATTCCGACGGCATTTTACAACACTATTTTTCCGTTATCAGTAAGATTGTTTCCGAAGAGAGAGCCGGAGAGTTTCTACAGCTGATTCAGGATTCCTTTTTGGATGCCGCGGAAAATGGTTTAGACCATAAGACCATCTTGGCGGCCATTCACCATGATGCCTTCCAGTACAAGGAGGCGGATTACGGGAATACCCCTAAGGGACTGGTTTACAGCTTAAATGCTTTGGATTCCTGGCTCTACGGAGGAAAGCCCTGGCTTTATCTGGAAGCGGAGGCTCTTTACAAGGAGCTGATGGAAGAGGTGGAAAAGGGCTATTTTGAAAAGCTCTTAAAGGAAAAATTTCCTGAACAATCCCCATTCTTCCCTCCTCCGTTTATTGCCCAAGAAGGGGATGACAGAGCAGAAGGAAAAGAAGCTTTCAGAGGAGCTTCAGGCCAGATGGCAGGCATTTTCTCCGGAAGAAAAAGAACAGATCAAAAAGTAAAAGAGGAGCTTACCCTATACCAGCAGACAGGAAATACAGAGGAAGCTTTTAAAGACTCTGCCGGTACTCTCCAGAAATGATATCAAGCGGGAAGCGGAGTCCCTACCCTTATCAGGAGGGAAGACTTGGAGACAGAAAGTTGATTTTGGTGCCGGGGGACTCTAAGGGGGTTCTGTACCTTCGCCTGCAATTCCATACCGACGGACTTAGTGAGGAGGAACTGTCCTACCTTTCCTTCTTAAGAACCTGTCTTGCCTATATGGATACGGAAAAACTATCGTTTTTCAGGATCTTAATTCTGAAATTTACCTCCATACCGGAGGCTTTAGCGTGGATTTAACAGCTTACCCGGATTTTGTGGAGAAGGATCGGTACACCGGCGTCTTGGCTCTGGACTTCAAGCTTTTACAGGGAGAATTAAAAAATGCGGTAGAGTATCTGGAAGAGATGCTGTTTAGAACGGTTTATCAGGAGGAAAAGCGCCTTTCGAGATTCTTCTGGAAGCAAAGTCCAGAGAAAGAATGCGTCTGGAGGGCTCCGGTCACAGCTATGCTGTGACTCGTGCCATGTCCGGCTTCTCCCCAAGCTCTCATTTTCAGGAGCAGATTAAGGGAATTGCCTACCTGCATTTCTTAGAGAGGCTGGAAGAGGATTTTCGTAAGGATCCCAAGGCTTTAGGGAGAAAAAGCTTACAGCTCTATCCAAGAAAAATTTTTAGCGGAGAAAGATTGCTCCTTGCAGCAGGGGAGATATCGGCATTTTCGAGAGGGAAAAGAAAGAGCTTACAGATTTCTTGGAAAGACGTTTTTCCGGAAAAGGAAGATTGAGAGAAACAAAGTTCGAAGGAGAAAAAGAGCGCAGGGAAGCCTTCAGTACCACTTCCTGGGTGAACTATGTGGCTTCGCAGGCTCCTTCCAAGGGGCGGCTTACCCCTATACCGGAAGCCTTAAGGTCTTAAAGGTAATTTTGTCCTACGATTTCCTCTGGAAGAATATTCGAGAGCAGGAAATGCCTATGGGGCTATGTGCGGTTTTGGCCGAAACGGAGAAAGTTTCATGGTTTCCTACAGGGATCCCCATGTGCGAAGAACCTTGGAGCAATATCGTAAGGTGGCAGAGTATCTGGAAAACTTCAAGGCCACAGAACTGGAGTTAAACAAATATGTTATTGGAGCCATTTCCGAACTGGATATGCCAAAAGTCCGCCTATACCAAGTTCCTTTTGGGCTTGAGCTGTTATCTTTCCAAGCTTACACAGGAAGACTTGCAGCGAGAAAGGGAGGAGCTTTTAGACGTGGAGGAGAAGGATATCCGAAATCTTTCGACTTATATCAAGAGAGCCTTCCAAGAAAAGGCAGTTTGTACTATTGGAAATAAGGGCGAGATTGAAAAGGCAAAAGCTGCTTTTGAAAGGCTGGAAGAGATTTAATAGACAGGGATAAAAACATAAGGCTTTTGGTCTGAAAGGGAAGGGAGCAAAACGATGGGTTCTGTAATTGATGATTTTTTTGCCAAGGAAAGAGGCGAGGAAGTAAAAGTAGAGGAAGGACCGGTAAAATCCGGCTTTGTTTCCATTGTAGGGCTTCCCAATGCGGGAAAGTCCACCCTTTTGAATGCCCTAATCGGCCAGAAGGTGGCCATCACTTCGAAAAACCCCAAACCACCAGAAATCAAATCATGGCGGTGTATGATGAGGAGAGGGGACAAATCGTTTTCCATGATACTCCCGGAATCCACAAGGCAAAAAATCAACTGTCCGTATATATGGAATCCGTGGCGGAAAAGGCTTTGGGAAACGGAGATCTTGTTCTCTATATCGTGGATGCCACCGAACAAAAGGGAGAAAAGGAAGAGCAGATACTTTCTCTTCTAAAGCATAGCAAGAGAAAGATTATCCTGGTTTTAAACAAGCTGGATCTCTTAGGGGGCGAAGATGCCTTTCTGAAAAAGAAGGAAGACTACGAAAAGGAGCTGGACTTTGCCGCAATCGTAGGAATTTCCGCCTATAAGAGTCAGGGGCTTGGAGGAGTTAAAGGACATTCTCTTTGACTTGCTTCCTATGGCCCTCGCTACTACGATGAAGAAACCATCACGGATCAGCCGGTGCGGGAGATTGCAGCGGAGCTGATTCGAGAGCAGGCACTCTATAAGCTGGATAAGGAAATTCCCCATGGTATTGCAGTACTGATGGACAGTATGCGGGAAAGAAAAAACGGAATCTGGGATGTGAAGGCCACCATTGTCTGTGAAAAGGACAGCCACAAGGGCATCATTATCGGAAAGGGGCGGAGCCATGCTGAAAAATATCGGTACCGGTGCCAGAATTCAGATGGAGAGCCTATTGGAGGCTAAGGTGAACTTGCAGCTTTTTGTAAAGGTCCGGAAGGATTGGCGGGAAAATCCGGCTTATCTACGGGAGTACGGTTATAGGGAGCAGAAGTAAAGGCATTTTTGGGATAGAAAAATCCGAGAGATTGCGTTTTCAAGGATGAGCTTAGTTAAGAAAGGCAGTTTTAGGAAAGCAGTTTTAGGAGAGTAGAAAGCAGTTTTAGGAAAGTAGAAGGGGTCAGTGAAAGAGGAAATTATTCTTCACGGAGTGGTGCTGTCCGAGCACAGCTTACGGGGAGTTTGACAAGCGATTACAGCTTCTCACCATGGAGAGGGGGAAAAATGACGGTTTGGGGCCAGTGGGGCAAAACGTCCCAACTCTCCTCTTTTAGCAGGGAGCCGTAGCTTTGTCTTCGGAAAATTTCATTTACGGGAAGGAAAGGCAGGATACACCCTTCGTTCCGTAGAGGTGGATGCCTATTTTGAAGAGATTGCAAAGGATTTGGAAAAGGCCTGCTATGCCGCCTATTTTTTTAGAGCTGGCGGAGCTGGTGGCACAGGAAAAATCTGGAGGCACCCCAAATGGTGGAGCTTCTTTATCTTTCCCTAAAAGGCACTCTTACATAAGGGCTTGAAAAAATGAATTGGTAGAAGGATTTTTGAGCTTCGTATGTTGATGCTGGAGGGGAATACACGGAGGAGCCGCCATTGTCCTCCGGAAAAGTCGGTACAGGAGGCCTGGCATCATATTCTGTCCGTACCCTTGGGAAGACTCTATACCTTTACCTTGGAGGAGGGAACCCTTCTAGCCTTTTCTCAAAATGTGGATTACCTCTGTAAAGAAAGCTTCCCAAACAATTTCAAAGCCTTCGAATCTTAAAAAGTCTAGGCGCTTGATTTTTATAGGACTGCAAAAAAACAAAATAATCCGGAAATATCGTAAAGACGGTCTGAAACTTGAGGAATTCATATCTCAAGTTTCAGGCTTGTTTTTATATTTAAAAAGCCATTTTATATTTAAAAAAGCCTATTTTATATTTAAAAAAGCCTATTTTATATTTAAAAAAAGCTATTATTTATAGGGTATTTAAATAAGTTTCCTCGGGGATGGGCTGTGGATATTCCAAAGACCTCCGGCTTGATGTATAATAACAGATAATTTTACAAAGAATAAGGAGAAGAGTCTTTGTAGGATGGAAGAAGTAAAAAGGAAACGTTGGGAAATCAGAAATTAGACTGGAGAGAGAAAAATGCCAAAAAAATTATACCATGGACACCATTGTGTCATTAGCAAAAAAACCAGAGGATTTGTATATCCGGGATCCGAAATTTATGGTGGACTTGCAAATACCTGGGACTATGGAAATTTAGGGGTAGAGTTAAAGAACAATATCAAAAAAAGGCTTGGTGGAAGAAGTTTGTGCAGGAATCCAAGTACAATGTAGGCATTGACTGTGCCATTCTGATGAATCCGGAAACCTGGGTAGCATCCGGACATTTGGCAGGCTTTTTCCGATCCTTTAATGGATTGTAAAGAGTGTCGTGAGCGTTTTTCGTGCGGACAAGGTAATTGAAGACTTCTGCGAAAGTCACAATATTCCTTTGGAGGGCTCCGTGGATGCCTGGTCCAAGGAAGAGATGGAGAACTTCATTACCTCCCATGAAGTCCCTGTCCCAGCTGCGGAAAGCACAATTTCACCCCTATCCGTCAGTTCAACCTGATGTTTAAGACTTTCCAGGGTGTTACGGAGGATGCGAAGAATACAGTTTACCTTCGTCCGGAAACCGCACAGGGAATCTTTGTAAACTTTAAAAATGTGCAGAGAAGCTCTCGAAAGAAGCTACCTTTCGGAATTGCTCAGATCGGAAAGTCCTTCCGAAATGAGATCACTCCCCGGAAACTTTACCTTCCGTACCAGAGAGTTTGAACAGATGGAGCTGGAGTTCTTCTGTAAACCGGACACAGACTTAGAATGGTTCGAGTATTGGAAGGATTATTGCCAGAAATGGCTTCTGAATTTAGGGCATGAAGCCGGATATGCTACGTGCCAGAGACCATGAGGCGGCAGAGCTTTCCTTCTACTCCAAAGGCTACCACAGACTTAGAGTTTCTCTTCCCCTTCGGTTGGGGCGAGCTGTGGGGAATTGCGGATCGAACCAATTATGATTTATCCCGTCATGAAGAGGTATCCGGCCAGGATATGAAGTATTTTGATGACGAGACCAATGAGCACTATCTTCCTTATGTTGTAGAGCCTTCTCTGGGAGCGGATCGTGTAACCTTGGCTTTCCTCTGTGCGGCTTATGATGTGGAGGAATTGGAAGGAGGAGATGAAAGAACTGTCCTTCGTTTCCATCCGGCTTTGGCTCCGATTAAGATTGGAGTTCTTCCCCTTTGCCAAGAAACTGGGAGAAGGGGCAGAGAAGATTCACGAGGAATTGTCCAAGTATTGGATGTGTGAGTACGATGATCGTGGAAATATCGGAAAGCGTTATAGAAGACAGGATGAAATCGGAACTCCCTATTGCGTAACCTATGATTTCCAGTCTGAAGAGGATCATGCGGTTACCGTAAGAGAAAGAGACAGTATGGAGCAGGTGAGAATTCCTATCAGTGAATTGCAGGCCTACTTTTGCCGAGAAATTAGCCTATTAAAGAAGGTCTTGCATAAATAAAAAAACAGGAAAAATTTTTATTTGCTACAATAAAATTGCTAAAAAACATCATTCCTTTTTGCTTTACACAAGAAAGAAGTTTTCGATTTTGTGTACTGTGAATAAAATGCTGTTTTATAGATGAATTTTACTGTAAATTCTGCTACACTAATCAGAAAGAACAGGTCTACGAAACGCGTTTTTCGTAGGAAAGAAACATGGAGGAGAGCATGTACAAGATCACAAGAGTTGAGCATCTCGTTGACAAGGACTGGCTCATGGACGTGGAGGCGCCCTATGTAGCAAGAAAGGCGGAGCCCGGCCAGTTTATGATTGCCAAGCTGGGAGAGTTGGGAGAAAGAATTCCCCTCACCATTGCAGACTACGATAAGGAAAAGGGAACCATTACCATTGTGTTCCAGGTTGTAGGAGCTTCTACAGAGAAGTTTAGTCATCTGAAAGTAGGAGACTACTTCACAGATATTGTAGGACCCTTAGGCAGACCTTCCGAGCTTGTGGAATTAAGCCCGGAAGAGTTAAAAAAGGAAAATCTGATTTTCATTGCCGGCGGAGTGGGAGCTGCTCCCGTATATCCTCAGGTAAAGTGGTTACACGAAAGAGGCATTGAGGCGGATGTCATTCTTGGAGCCAGAAATAAGGATCTTCTGATTATGGAAGAGGAGCTTCGTTCCGTGGCTAAGAATGTTTATGTTACTACGGATGACGGTTCTTACGGAGCCAAGGGAGTGGTTACCGATGTGTTAAAGAAGCTGGTAAATGAAGAGGGGAAGAAGTATACCCGTTGTATTGCCATCGGACCGGTAATCATGATGAAGTTTGCCGCCCTTACCACGAAAGAATTGGGAATTCCCACCATTGTTTCCATGAACCCCATTATGATTGACGGAACAGGAATGTGTGGTGCTTGTCGCTTGGTTGTTGGAGACCAGGTAAAGTTTGCTTGTGTGGACGGACCAGAGTTTGACGGACATTTGGTAGATTTTAATCTAGGGCGATGAAGAGACAGCAGACCTATAAGGCCGAAGAAGGTAAGCATTACTGGAACTTTTGGAAGCAGAAAAAGTCCCATGGCGGATGTGGAAACTGCAACTAAGGGAGGGAATTATGGCAAATATGATGAAGAGGGTTCCTGTGGCAGAACAGGAGCCGAAGGTACGTGCAAGAAACTTTGATGAGGTATGCTTGGGATACAACGATGCAGAGGCTAAGGAAGAGGCAGAGCGTTGCTTGAACTGTAAGAATCCGAAGTGTGTAGTGGGATGTCCCGTTTCTATTCAGATTAATGATTTCATTAGCCAGATTAAAGAAGGCAATATTGAGAAGGCTGCAGATATTATTGCAGAGTCCTCCGCGTTGCCGGCGGTTTGCGGTAGAGTTTGTCCTCAGGAAACCCAGTGTGAGGGGCGTTTGTATCCGCGGTATTAAGGGTGAGCCCGTATCTATCGGAAAGCTGGAGCGTTATGTAGCGGACTGGGCAAGAGAACATAACTATATGGCAGCCAAGGCAGGAGCTCCCAACGGCAAGAAAGTAGCTGTTATCGGTGCAGGACCTTCCGGTTTAACCTGTGCGGGAGATTTGGCGAAGTTAGGCTATGATGTAACCATCTTCGAAGCCTTTCATGAGCCGGGAGGAGTTCTTCAGTATGGAATTCCGGAGTTCCGTCTTCCCAAGACCAAAGTCGTTGGCCCTGAAATTGAGAATGTACGTAAGCTGGGGGTAAAGATTCTTACCAATGTTTTCGTAGGACGTTCCATTACCGTGGATGAGCTTTTAGAGGAAGAGGGATTTGACGCAGTGTTCCTAGGAACAGGTGCAGGACTTCCGAAGTTTATGAATATTCCCGGAGAAACAGCTAACGGCGTTTACTCCGCTAACGAGTTCTTAACCAGAAACAACCTGATGAAGGCTTACAGAGAGGATTCAGATACTCCGATGAAGGCCGGAAAGAAGGTTGTGGTTGTAGGCGGCGGTAACGTTGCTATGGATGCGGCCAGAACAGCTCTTCGATTAGGAGCAGAGGTTCATGTAGTATATCGTCGTTCCGAGGCTGAGCTTCCTGCCAGAGTGGAGGAAGTACACCATGCCAAGGAAGAGGGAATTATCTTCGACCTTTACAGAACCCGGTAGAAATCCTTGTGGATGAAAATGACTGGGTAACGGGAATCCGTGTTATTAAGATGGAGCTTGGAGAGCCGGGATTCTTCCGGAAGAAGAAGACCGGTAGAGATTCCCGGTTCCGAGTATGTGATTGACTGCGATACGGTAATCATGTCTCTGGGAACATCTCCCAATCCGCTGATTAGTGAGACTACCAAGGGATTGGATACCAACAGAAGAGGATGTATCATCGCCAAGGAAGAAAACGGAGAAACCACCAAGCAGGCGGTTTATGCCGGAGGTGATGCGGTAACCGGTGCTGCAACCGTTATTCTGGCTATGGGTGCAGGAAAAAGCGGCGGCAAAGGGAATTCACGAGTACTTATCTAATAAGTAATCAATGAATAAAAAAGTAGAGCAGGATGAACCTGCTCTACTTTTTTCATCTGCCTATCGCTCTCGTATTGTGCGATATCTTATTCTCATTTAGAAGTATAATATTAGATTGCTCTGGTGTACTTCTTTAAGAATTCCTTCTCGTCTTCCTTAAGCAGTGGAGCAATGGTCTCATAAACTCTTGCATGGTAGTCGTTTAAGAGCTTCTTATCCTCAGCATTTAACATATCCGGATTGATGGCATCCAGTGTCGAAAGGAATCAGAGAGATGGTTTCAAAATACATGAACTGTCCATACTCGTTCTTCTCTCCCTTTCTGGCGAGAAGTTCATTTTCCAGACGGATACCGTGGGAGCCTTCCACATAGAATCCCGGCTCATCGGTAATCACCATACCCTCTTGAAGTACTTCGGTTTCTCCGGCACGGAACTTCCAACGGAAGCCTGCAGGACCCTCATGGATGTTCAAAAGATATCCCTACGCCGTGGCCTGTACCATGATTAAAGTTCAAGTTTCTCTCCCAGAATGGCTGACGGGAAAGGATATCCAATACCAGACCGGTACATCCCTCCAAGAACTTTGCATTGGCAAGGTGGAGGTTACTGATAGCAACCAAAGTAAAATCATCCTTCATCTGCTGAGGAACCTCTCCCAAAGCAAAGGTTCTGGTAATGTCGGTGGAACCTTCATAGAAGCCTGCTCCAGTATCACTTAAGTAAAGAGTTCCGGTATGGAATTCCACATCGGTTTCAGGAGAAGAGGTGTAGTGCACAATGGCGGAATGAGGACCAAAGGAAGAAATGGGCTCAAGCTTGGACGAATAAAGTTGCCCATTTCGGCACGGAACTCATCCAGCTTTGCTGCGGCAGACATCTCTGTAATCTTAGTCTTACCGATATTTTCCTTCAGCCACTTCATAAAGCGAAGGTGTGCAACGCTATCCTTAATCTGGGCTTTACGAATATTCTCAGATCTCAACCCGGATTCTTTGATAGCCTTCATTAAGATGGCAGGATTTCTCTTTTCTACGGTCTTTACAGACTTGGGAATATTGTTGAAGAGAGCATAGTTTAGCTTGCTCGGGTCAATCATGACAATATCCTTGTCGGAAAGCTTTTTACATCCTCATAAATGGCATTGTAGGGATGGAGTACCACACCGTCCTTAGCCAGCTTCTCCTGTAAAGCCTTGTCCAGCTTTCTTTCATCAATGTATAAGTCGAAACGATCCATGCGAATGATGGCATAGCTGAGAACAAGAGGGAAGAACTCGATATCATTACCACGGATATTCAGAGTCCAGCAAGTATCATCAAGGGTGGAAACGATATGGGTGTTGCATCCTGCATCTTCCATTTCCTTACGAATACGTGCCATCTTACTGCTTACGCTTTCTCCGGCATATTTTTCATCTAGATCAAAGGCGGGCTCTTCGGAAAGTGCCGGACGATCCTTCCAAACCGGATCCACAAAGTCCTCATCATAGAGAATCTTAGCTTTCTTTTTCTCGGCAATACGAGCGTATTCCTGTCCTTCTCCTACGGATACGGCACGACCGTCAAAGGCAAGGGTATCTCCCTCCTTCAAATGCTCCTCCAAGAAGGCCTCCAGACTGGGTACTCCCGGCTCGAACATCTTCATCAGCTCAACGGTGGTTCCTTCCAACTGCTTAGCAGCCTGGATAAAATAACGACCGTCAGTCCAAAGTCTTGCTTCCTCTAAACCGATAAGAGCAGTTCCGGCAGAACCGGTAAAACCGGTGATAAACATTCTCTCTTTAAAATGCTCTCCAACATATTCGCTTTGATGGAAATCCGCAGTGGGGACAATCAGCATAGTAATGCCTTTTTCCTTCATAATCTTGCGAAGTGCGGAAAGGCTCTCAGGTACTGTCATGTTCTACCTCCATAATTCTTCAAGTGTAAAAAAACCAAATGCTGTTGTGTATTATAGCACGATTTGCTCAAAAAGGCTAAAGAATAGGGGAGAAACTTTTGATTTTTAGGAAAAAAATGTTCTAAAAAAATGAAAAATAGAAAAGTTGGAGATTTATATTTGGGAAAAAGAAAAAGCTTAAATTATTCTAAAAAAACGATTCTATAAAATAGATTTAGCTGGTTTAGGAAAAGCTCCCATGCTATACTGCCATCAGTTTTGCATGAGAAAGGAAGAGCTATGTTAAAAGTGTGAAAGAACATCCGTAATGAATATAGAAAATGCCATGAGAGGTGCCAGAAATCCTATGAATTCCTGGGATAGGGCGGACTCTTATTATGATGAAGAAGGAAATTATCAGCTTGGACCCAATGACATGAATCTGGCAAGGCGTTTACGACTGGCCGGTTCCGATCATAGAAAGTTTATCCGCCAAATCTTTGTCTCCGTGGACATCACGGCTCCTCTTTATTGGTGGAAGGAGTATGACACATATAAAGTGGCAACTGTAGCAAATTCCACCTCTACCATGCACAAAATCCATTCCAAGGAATTTAGCATTGAGGACTTTTCCCATGATCATCTCACCGAGGAAGGGCTGGAGAGTTTGAAAAAGAACCGTGGAGGATCTGGAACGCATTCGTCTTCGCTTTCTGGAGAAGAAAAACAAGGAGGATTGGTACACTATTATCCAGTTGCTTCCCAGCTCTTATCAGCAAATGCGGACCTGTACCATGAATTACGAGAGTCTTATCAATATGTATTTTTTTCCAGAAAGAGCCATAAGTTAGAAGAATGGCATACCTTCTGCGATTGGATTAGGACGCTACCCTATGCCAAAAGAGCTGATTTTTGGCAGAGAAGGAATCGGAAGCATAGCCTTTTCTGTTTTTAAAATATGTAATAATCTTCCCTATAAATTCTTTATTCGAAGAGAATTTGTAGGAAGATTATCGTACTACTATAACTTGTAAATTTCTTTTTAGTTCTTTTTAGATTCTATTCTTCTCGTTTTTTTATCTGTTTTATTCATCCGTTTTCAAAGATTTTTATTTTTATCTATCCATTTGTTTTCACGTTTTCTTATTTCCATCTATCTATTTGTTTTCATGTTTTCTTATTTTCACCTATACCTTTCTTTTTAGTATTCTGATTTTCACCTATTCATTTATTTATTAGTTCATTTTCAAGTATTCTGCCATTTTATTCATTTTTCAATCATTCTGCCATTAGTTCATTTTTCAAGGATTCTGCTATCTATTTATTTTTCAGAAAGGAGCTTCTTATGCCCAATTTATGTCTGTCTTCCTTGAAACGGGGAAAAATTATTTTATTGCTTCTGATGATTATGCTTCTGGGATTTCTATTTTTGATGAATCAGGAACGGGAAAGAAAGATTATCTATAAAGGGGCTGCGGGGAAGAGAAAGAAGCGTTTCTGGCCCTGGGGGCGCTTATGAAAGCATAGAGGCAAAGAGAAATGAAAAGTTGCTCGGATAACTGGGACAAAATGGCAGAAGAAAAGCAAGAGGGGCGAGAAAATCGAAAAAAATAGAAGATCCATTAGAGTGGAAAACCAAGAAAAAGCGCCAAAAGCAAGAAAACTTAGAAGAGAATAAAAAGGAGAAAAAGAAGAGAACCCAGAGATTAGTAAAGGAGAAAGTCAAGAAGAGAGCAAAGAAGAAAGTAAAGCGGAAATTGGAGTAGATGGTGAAAAGAAAGTAGCCGGCATAGAAGACGGTCAAGGAGGAATTCAACAAAAGCGGAAGGAAAAGAAAAATCAATATTAATACAGCTACAGAGCAGGAGCTGGAAAGCTTAAAAGGAATTGGTCCCGCCACGGCAAAAAAATATTATCCTTTACCGGGAGGAATACGGCGGATTTTCCAGTATTGAAGAAATTAAGAATGTAAAAGAGAATCGGAGATAAAATATTTGAAAAAAATCAAGGCGGATATCTGTGTGTAACAAAGGCCGACGAATAGTTGACATGATTTTGTAAGCTTTATCCCTTTGTGCTTTTCTGCTTTTTGCCCTTTATGATGAAAATGTTTTCCCGTATTCCAAGATTATGAAGAGCGTAATAGGAAGAGGGATAGGAATGTAAATGCGAGAGTGAAATTTTTAATGGGAAGGGACAGGCCTTTCTTTTTAAAAAGTTAAAATATTATAGGAAGAAGTAATCAGGGAAAAGATGAGAAAAAGAATGGGAATCAAAAAGCTTTGTGCTCTATGGTTTTGTTATTATCTATAGTACAGAGTACATTGATATATGCAGAAGAAAGAGTTTACGGAATTTCGGACTACGGTCCGGTTTCCGTTAATGGAAACGGTGTAGGAAGAGGAAAGGATCCTACCTACCAGTATATTGAAGATCTTCTTTATAATCAGGGGAATACCGGGGCCGGTAACAGCGGATCTGCAAATTCCGGCGGAAGCAACCCGGCAGCCAATCCGAGTGGCGCATCCTCTCAAACTCCGACGAAGAGTAGCGGTCAAAAATACTGCTGTTACCCAGGAAAGAAAGTGGAATTTGGCGAAGCTTTCGGGAAATGGGCAAACCAAGTCTATCGGCTCAGAGGTGAATGCCAATTATGCAGTGGTTTTTGATTTGGATCAGGGCACAATCTTAGGTGAGAAGAACAGCTCTGCAAGCATGAATCCGGCCTCTATGACAAAGGTGATGACTTTACTTGTGGCGGTTGAGAATCTTCCGGATTTAGAGAAGAAGATTACCATTACCCAGGATATTGTGGACTATGTGAAGGCAAGAGGTGCCAGCAACTGCGGTTTTGTAGCAGGGGAGCAGGTTCGGGTAAAGGATTTACTCTATGGGGTAATTCTACCCTCCGGAGCGGATGCGGTATTGGCTTTGGCTAAGGAAATTGCCGGTTCTGAAGCAGGATTTGTAGCTTTAATGAATAAAAAAAGCTCAGGACTTAGGGGCTATCTTCAGACTGTAAATTCCAGAATGCTACAGGGCTTTATCACAGTACCCATCATATGAATGTGAAGGATATTGGAGAAATTATGGCGGCGGCTATGCGAAATTCCTTAGCCAGAGAGGTTCTTTCCACGGAGAACTATCAGATTCCTGCCACCAATAAGCACGAGAATGGTATTAAGCTGACGAACCTGTTTGTACAAAGAATAAAAGGGCAGGATACCGGAGGTGCCAGCGTGACTATGGCGAAAAACAGGCTTTGTTCGTCAATCTATGTTTTTGTGCTGTCAGCAGCGGAAAAGGAGCAAATGGAAAGAATCTTTTGGTGGTAACCGGCTACAGCTCCAGCACCTGGCAGTGTATTAAGGATCATGCCACCTTGTATAAGCGTTTCGGATAGAAGTAAAGGGGGGAAGCTATGCCAATTAAAGTACAGAACCATTTGCCTGCAAAGGACATATTAGAGAAGGAAAAATATTTTTCGTTATGGATGAACAGAGGGCGGTATCTCAGAATATTCGACCTCTTCATATTGCCATTCTCAACCTGATGCCTTTAAAAGGAAGATACGGAGCTGGATCTACTTAGGGTGCTTTCCAACTTCCCTGATTCAGACGGAAATTACGCTGATGAAGATGGAATCCCATGTTTCTACCCATACCAGCTCCGTTCATTTAAATACCTTTTTATGTTAATTTTTCATCCGTAAAGGACGAGTATTTTGACGGCTTAATCATAACCGGAGCTCCGGTGGAAAAGATGCCTTTTGAAGAGGTTGGATACTGGAAAGAACTTACGGAAGTTATGGAATGGTCCAAAACACATGTGTTTTCCACCTTTCATATTTGTTGGGGAGCCCAGGCGGGGCTGTACTATCATTATGGAATTCAGAAAGTGCCTTTGGAGAAGAAATTAAGCGGAATCTATTCCCATAGGGTTCTTCATAGGAAGAAGATGTTAATGAGGGGGATGGATGATGAGTTTTATGTTCCCCCAATCCCGTTATACCGGACTGGATGAAGAGGCAGTAAAGAAAAATAAAAGAGCTTTATGTGGTGGCGGACAGTGAAGAGGCGGGAAGCTACTTGATTTTGGCCTGCTCTTCTCGCCAAATCTTTGTTACCGGTCATTCCGAGTATGACCGGTATGACTTGGATAAGGAGTATAAAAGAGATTTGGCAAAAGGAATAAATCCGGAGGTTCCGGTGAATTATTATCCTGATGACAATCCGGAGAATACCCCGATTTTATCCTGGCGTTCCAGCTCCAACTGTACCTATAGTAATTGGTTAAATTTTGTGTATCAGGAGACGCCTTATCGTTTGGAGGAAATGCGCCCGGTTTCCGAGGACAGTTATCTTCGGGATGACCATAGAAGTGAAAGAGACAGCACCGTAAAGTCTACCGATTAAGGGAACAAAAAGTGACTGAAGCAGTGCGTACAAGTAAAGGAGAAATTATGGATGCAGTAGAACGTTTGATTCGTTACTTAAAAATTGATACGGAATCCGTACCGGATCAGGAAAAGATTCCTTCCAGCGAGAAGCAGTTTGATCTTGCTAGAGTTCTGGAAGCGGATTTAAAGGAACTGGGGGTAAAGGACGTACAGTGTACCGACCATGCCTACGTATACGGGAAAATTCCTTCCAATTTATCGAAGGAAGAGCAGGAAAAGACTCCTGCTTTAGGATTTATTGCCCACATGGATACTTCTCCCTCAGCAAGAGGTAAAAATGTGGAGCCCAGAATTGTAAGTAATTATGATGGAAAAGATATTGCTTTAAACGAAACCGAAGTTCTTTCTCCGAAGGTCTTTCCAAAGCTTTTAGAAGCGGTTGGACAGGATTTAATGGTTACCAACGGAAAGACCTTATTGGGAGCGGATGATAAGGCAGGCGTTGCGGAAATCATGGCTATGGTGGAATATATTCAGACCCATCCGGAGTTTCGTCATGGAGATATTTGCATAGGTTTTACACCGGATGAAGAGGTTGGGGCAGGAGCAGACCTCTTTGATGTTCCTCTTTTCGGTGCAGAGGTGGCTTATACCGTGGACGGCGGCACTCTGGGAGAGGTGGAATATGAGAATTTCAATGCTGCCGGCGGAAAGGTGAAGATTCATGGTGTGAATGTCCATCCCGGTTCTGCAAAGGATAAGATGATGAATGCCAATCTTTTGGCGATGGAGTTTTAATGCTTTACTGCCAAATTGTACACCTGCCAACACGGAAGGGTATGAAGGCTTCTTCCACTTATGTTCCTTTGTGGGGGAGGAAAGTCTGGCTACTTTGGACTACATTATTCGTGACCATGATTGGGAGAAATTCCAAGAAAAGAAGAGAATTTTCCAAGAGGCGGGAGAGAAGCTGAATCAGAAATACGGAGAGAAGGGGGCACAGTTTTCCGTAGAAGTGAAAGACAGCTACTATAATATGGTGGAAAAGGTTCGCCCTCATATGTATTTGATTGATGTGGCAAAAACAGCCTTTGAAAAAGAGGGAGTTACCCCGAAGGTTTGTCCCATTCGTGGAGGTACAGACGGTGCTAAGCTTTCTTTCATGGGCTTACCCTGCCCCAACCTGTCTACGGGAGGAGAGAACTACCACGGGATTTACGAATACCTGAATCTGAATTCTTTCAAAAAGATGATTCCGGTTCTTTTAAAAATTTGTCAGGAAATGATTGGAAAAAAACAATAAGTTCCGGGCGATAAGGCAAGACGGGCTCATAGACTAGGGCGGACTTATAGAACAAGACGTCTTGATGAAAAGCTGTAGGATATTATAGAAACAAGAGAAAGGACCTTCGAGTATACATTCGAAGATCCTTTCTTTTATATGAATAGACTGCTTTTTCGTCCATCACTGGCATCCCTTTATGAAGGGACTTTTTTCAAGCTTAGTAGCTTTATTCTACTTTTCTTGTTTCTTATTCTATATTCTTTTGTATGCTAAGCGACTCACGTATCACTTAGCCATATTTTAAAAAGCAATCCTCTTGCTTTTCTTACGATTAATTCCTCCTCTATACTAATGCTCCCTCTCTGAAACATTCGTATCGGAATTCCCTTTCCTCTTATCTCGGAGAAGAGAGCTCATCGTCATTGTTTTTATCATGGATGCTATACATCCGAAAAGCATTCCTCAGGAAACATCGGGTTTCATCTTCAGGAAATGCTTAATATTCAATTGTCTTATTTAGCCATTGGTTTGTACCACCTTTTTCCGAATCGCTTCTCTATAATTTCAAAATGGAATTTCACCATGATTTTTATATATTTAAAGCGTTTATGATGGGAAACCGATTCTATTGAAACCTGCTCTTTTCAGAAAATTAAGAAGAAAGTCTTCTGCAAACCGATAGCATAATTCCCGCTATACAAGAGTTAGGTTTTTCTACTCAGTTAAGTCTCCAGTAGAAGTACTGTTCTTCGTCCATTGGATTGTACCTCTCTTTCTTGATTATAGTTCGCAAACCTTCCGTTTGCACTTTGCAAATCTCTAACTCTTTCTCTTCGAGCTAAAGATTTTTGCTGTTTTTCTTTCTTGTGCCTATAGGGATAGCACAAAAAATTCTTTTGTAAATAGAAATTAAATAAATATTATTTTTATTTTTTTGCGAAAAAGGGGAGTTAAAAAGAACTTTTCTCTTTAAAAAAATAGAATTTATATATTCAATAAAAATTTATTTTCAAAAATCTGAAATCCGACTCATTTTTGCTCAAAATTAATCCTATGGGAAGGGGAAACTATGGACGGGAGGCTTTGTTTTGCCGTAGAATAACAGACGAGAAAAATAGAGTTAGTTAATACTTCGTATGGAGAGTAATAAAAGCTATGTTTCGTTATGACGAAATCAAAAATCGGAATAGTATAAGGAAAATGTCCTTATGCCCCATTCGGATCATATTGCCTATCGTAATGCTATAGAAGAAAAAGCTGGGAAAGAGTTCCTGCGAAAAAGTTTGAATGAAACTATGGAAGTTTCATTATGCAAGAAGAATAGAGGACAGTATTCCGCATTTTGAGAGCCCGGAGTATTCTTGTAAGGATTGGGAGGATATTGTGGTGCCTGCCCATATCCAGCTGGAGGGCTCTTTAAAGGAGGGAGAAAAATAAGCTGGCGGTTCAGGTTTACAAATGGTCCGCAGCCTCCTCGGTGTGAGGATCAGGATTTCTTCCGCTTTTCCGGAATTTTCCGGGATGTTTATCTCTATACCCTGCCCAAGCTGCATTTGGCGGATCTGCAACTTCGGACAGAGCTGAGCCAGGGATTTTAAAGAAGGAAAGCTTTATTTTATGGAAGAAGAATCGCTATGGGGAAAAATTTTTAGCCTATGGAGGAGATTTTTCCAACAGACCTTCGGATTTTCAATTCAGTGCCAACGGCATTGTTTTTGGGGGATAGAAACTCAAAGCCCCAGATGCAGGAAGTGAAAGTATCTCTATCAAAATATCTTCTGCACTTTGGAAGAGGCGGAGATTTTGATTCGGAATCGAAATCTATTCCAATCCACTTCGGAACTGGATTGCAAGCTTTCTTTGTACCGATACGGAGGAAAAGAGTATTTGGAAGCAATGCCAAGACCTAACTTCTGGAGTGCTCCCACCGACAATGACACGGGAAATCTGATGGCTTTTCGCTATGCCCAGTGGAAAACCGCAAGTCAGTATTTAAGTACAAGAAGCCCTGAGGCAAGCCTGATGTTGGAAAACCCCCAAGAGGTGCTAATGAAGATGGAAAAAGGATTGCTTCCATATTCGTTACAGTTATCATTTGTCCACCAATCCGAGAAGCAGCTGTCAAATGCAGTACAGCGTTTTTTCCGGATGGAAAAAAATCAACGTGAGTCTGGACTATAGTCTGCCGAAAGAGGGGGATCCTATCCTGCTTCAGCAGCTTTCCGAACTTCCGGAATTTGGAGCCCTCTTTACCCTAAACGCGGATTTGGAAAACTTTTCCTGGTACGGATTGGGAGAAGAGGACTGTTACGCCGATAGAAAGCATGGGGGAAAACTGGGTATTTATCATAGGAAGGTAAAGGATAATTTTGCTCCCTATGTCTTCCCTCAGGAGGCAGGAAACAAGGCGGAGGTACGACTGGCAAGCATCACCGATGAAAAGGGCAGGGGCTTAGTCTTCTTAGCGGAAAATGAAGAGGGGCAAATGAATGTTTCGGCCCTACCCTGGACTCCCCATGAAATTGAAAATGCTTGTCACGGCTATGAACTTCCCCCGATTCATCACAGTATCCTGCGTCTTTCCAAGGCGCAGATGGGAGTAGGAGGAGACGACAGCTGGGGTTCCCATACCCATGAGGAGTTTTTGGTGAAGGTAAAGGATAGGATTCATTTCAGCTTTTCCTTCCGAGGGATTTGCTAAATCGGAGTTACGATCCTTTTAACGAATATAGGGAGACACCTTCTCTTAATGCTTTGAATTATGCCATTTTTAGACCGGCTATCAAAAAAATTTAGAAATAATCTACGGGATATAGAGAAAAATACTCTATATCCTTATTTTTCTAAGAGAAAAATGACGAAATATGCTGTATAGAAATGTTTCTCCCTGCATAAGGGACGTTTTTTTCACCTGCTTATTTTTGGAAATACTTTGGTTTTTCCGAAAAATAGGCTGTAGTAAAGGAGGTAATATGCTGGAAAATGTGCGTTCTGTAGGAAAGGAATCCTACCAAAACAAGATTTTAGCCAAGGCTGAGAGCGGAAAAGTCAAGGAAAGCCAAAAACCGGATGAGCAAGCCTCCGGCAAGGAAGCGGAGCTTGCAAAAGCAACAGGAGGGAAAGAGGCTGTAGCGAAAGAGACAGCTTGGAGCTTTCCGATAGAGCTAAAGAAATTGCTGCCAAGACGGCAAAAAGTGCGAAGACTGATAAGATGAAGGAATTAAGTGCCGAGGATCAGCTTTCCGATAAGGCGAAGAGCTACCTGAAGAATCTGCGTCGTTCTCGGAATTTTTGTGGATTTCCGTATTGCGGAAAAGGGAAAAAGAGAATGATGCCTTAGCAGGAAAGAGCAATAAGGAATTTACCGTTGTTTTAAGCAATGAAGAAATTGAAAAAATGGCAACGGATAAGAAATTTGAAAGAGAGCAATTAAATACATTGGATCAGACTGTAAAGTCTATGCTGATGGCGCAGACAGGGATAGGCAATAACAATGGCGCAAACAAGACCAATGTGGAGGACATCAAGAGTATTGCGGCAAAAACCCAAGAGGACGGTACCACCATGCTGATTGCCAGCTTAGAGAAGAGCACAAGCTCTGCCAGAAAGATTGCCGAGGAGCAGGATAAAAAGCGGGAAGCGAAGAAACTGGAAGAAAAGCAGGATGCTAAGAGAGCGGCGGAAAAGGAAGCGCTTAAGGGGATAAAAAGTCCGAGAAGGCACAAAAAATCAGGGAAGTCCGGAAAGGTAGAAGACGGATTCTGAGGATAAACTTTTCCGATAAAGAAAAAAAGCGATAAAGGGAAACAGAGGATCTTGAAGCTGCGGAAAAACAGCTGTAAAGCGTGTGGGAAGTAAGGGAAGAACAATAGAAGAGCTTATGGAAAACATGAAAAAAGCTGGATTGGACAAAAGGTTCCTGTGACAGAATAAAAGGGATAGCTCTCCTATTTTTATTGTGAAATGAAATAGGGCAGGCAATTTATTATTTGCTTATATAAATTTTATTTTTTTGTTTATAATTAAAAAGATTCATGCTATACTTCCTCCTTGTAAGGGTTGAACTGTCTTTAGGAGGAAGTATGGCATTTTTCATTTTTGGATCAGAAAAAAGAAAAAAAGGATGCACTTAGGGAGCTTGCAAAAGGGAAAGAAAGAGAGGAATTCCTGCAGAACGGCTGAATAAGGCCAATGAGGAAATCCATCTTCGGCTTTTTGCAATCTCCTTTTTCTGGAAGCGGAAAGGATATTCTCCTATGTGAGTATGGAAGGGAGGTGGACACCAGAATTATTTTGGAAACGGCATTACAAATGGGGAAAAGAGTATGTGTTCCCCGATGTATTCCGGGAAAAGAGCATCTGATGGAGGCGGTAGAGATTCATAGTATGGAGGAACTGATTCCCCAGACCTATGGAATTTTAGAGCCAAGAAAAGAACTTCCTTCTTCTACGGACTGGTGCTTTGACTTGTCTTTGATTCCCTGCGTAATGGCAGATCAAAGGGGTGGAAGATTGGGGGCATGGAGCAGGCTACTACGATCGATTCTTGGAAAAGAGCAAGGGAAAGAAGCTATGTTTATGCTTTTTCCTGGCTACTTTACGATAAGATTCCTATGGAGAAAACGGATATCCCCATGGATGCATTATTAACAGAGGAAGGATACTTTGCATTTCATTAAGAATCTTTCACAAAATACGAAAAAAATTTCTGTAAGAAATGCCAAGTTGTAATCTGTTAAAAAAATAGCTAGTATTAGTGAAGTCAAAAAAATTAATTTGTTCCCAAAAAAATATTTTTGGTCAGGAGGGGCGAAAATGGGTGTAGAACAAAAACAAAATGGAAGAGTTGTTTAAATGGGATGGAAAGCCGGATGTGGCACCTACCATTTCTTTGGCGCTACAGCACTTGGTGGCTATGATTATCGGTTGTGTAACACCGGCGATTATCATCTCTAATGTAGCAGGATTGGAAATCGGACAAAGAATTATCTTGATTCAGGCATCCTTAACCATGTCTGCAGTCTGTACCTTCTTACAGCTCTTTCCCTTAAAGAAGGGCGTTTTCGGTGCCGGACTTCCTATGATTTTTAGGAATCAGCTTTGCTTATCTTCCCAGTATGCAGGCCATTGCCAAAGATGGCGGTGGAGTAAGTGCTATCGTTGGAGCAATGATGGTTGGTGGAATCGTTGCTGTTGTAGTAGGAATATTTGTTAAGAGTATTCGTAAATTTTTCCCACCACTGATAACCGGAACTGTAGTATTTACCATTGGTTTATCCTTGTATCCAACAGCGGTAAATTATATGGCCGGCGGAGTAGCAAACAGAATGCAGACTCTTGCTGAAAAAGGGATTACCATCAATCCTGCACTGTACTATGGATCTTGGCAGAACTGGCTGGTGGCATTTATTACTCTGATTGCTGTAATGTGCTTTAGTATCTTTGGTAAGGGTATTTTCAAATTGGCTTCTATCCTTTTAGGTATGCTTGTAGGATATCTTGTGGCTCTTGGCTTTGGGATGATTTCCTTTGACAAAATTGGAACCGCTTCTTGGTTTGCGCTTCCTCACTTCCTGCCATTCGGTGTTTCTTTCAATGCACCTGCTTGTATTTCTATCGGCTTGCTTTTTGCCATTAACTCCATTCAGGCTATCGGTGATTTTACAGCAACTACTATGGGTGGATTTAACAGAGAGCCCAGTGATGATGAGTTGCGTGGCGGAATTATTGCCTACGGTGCTACTAACTCCTTACATCCTTCTTTGGAGGTCTTCCCACAGCAACCTATTCTCAAAATGTGGGTATCGTAATTTCCAATAAGGTAGTAGCAAGAAGGGTATTTGCAACTACAGGTGTATTTATTTTGATTTGTGGACTGTGCCCTAAGTTCTCTGCATTACTTACCACTATTCCTCAGTGTGTTTTGGGAGGAGCTACCATTACTGTATTCTCTACCATTGCGATGACCGGAATTAAGTTGATTACTCAGGAACCGTTAACCGCTCGTTCTACTACAGTAGTAGGGTCTTGCAGCAGCTATCGGAGTGGGTATGCGCAGGCTCCTGCATCCTTGGAATTGTTCCTGACTTCTTTCACTATGATTTTTCGGAAAGTCTCCTGTAGTTTTGGCAACCATTATTGCAGTATTCTTAAATATTGTATTGCCAAAGGAAGAGAAAAAGCTTAATTGCATACAATCAATAGGGGCTGTCTAAGGCCCAAGAAAAAGTGCTCAGACATATTCTGAGCACTTTTTACCTATTGTAGGAGCAGGGATAGATCTGGAGGCAGTTCCCGTTTAAAAAAACATTTTTTTCTTTCCCAATCGGATGGGTAAAGGAAATGGAGTAGGAGTGGAGTGCCTGACAGGGACAAGCCTATATTTTGTGAAACAATACTTTCTTCATTGCCGTAAAAGACTATCCCCAGTAAGGGACAGGAGAGGTAAGAAAGATGGACACGAATCTGATGGGTCCGGCCGGTGGCCAGCTGAAGCTGCAGAAGAGAATAGTTGTTATTGGGAAAAATAGTTTAAGACATTAAAAAATAACTTAGGGGCTTCCTGTCCTTTTTGAAAATCCACGGTTCTCAGCATTTTTCTTCTTCTACTCTGGCGATAGGCGCAGATATGGCAAAGGCATAATCAAATTCTTCTTTTTCGCTCTCATGAACCCGTCTGAATCCAGGAACATGACCGAGGGAAAATTCGGGATTTCCCTGACAAAAAGCCAGATAGCTTCTTTGAATACGTCCTTCCTTCATGTCTTTGTTTAGAATCGATGCCGCCAGACGATTTTTTGCCAGAAGGATTAAACCGCTGGTGTCCAAATCCAACCTGTGGATAAAGTGGCAAACAAAAGAAGATGCAGAAGAATTCTGCATCTGATAAAAACTACGGCACCGGCTAAAGTCTTTTCAAAAATGTCCGGGAGAGGGATGACAGGGAAGTCCTGCAGGCTTATTTAGCAGTAGGATATCCCGGTCTTCATAAACAATATCCAATGGGAAATCATAGGGCGGAGCACTGTTCTCTTCCTCCGCGGGAAGGTAGACAGACAGGCAATCCCCCTCCGCCAAATGATCTACGGTAAAGGCCCATTGACCATTTTTTTCAATCCCGTAATGCTCAATTTCCTCCTCAAAAAAATGAACTCTCTTTAAAGCGGAAAGAAGGCTTTTGGTATAGCCCTGTTCCAGAAGAAAAGCTTCGATCGATTTGTTTGCAAAATCTTTCGGAACGGTATAGGTAAAAAGAGTAGGAATACTCATGCTTTAGAAGGAAAAGGTTTCTGCCAAAGGAAGCCAGAGCTCATCCTTTTCGGAGAGAAGAAGAGGGCTGCCGTCTTCCATAGCGTAGCCGTCTTTTTTCGCATTTCCGGCATAAGTCCCCTGTAACTCCGGCCACTGAATGCCGATGCTTGGGTCATTCCATGCCAGACCGCCTTCGTCTCCGGGGTGGTAGAAGTCTGTTACCTTATAGGCAAATTCCGCAGTATCGGAAAGCACCAGGAAGCCATGGGCAAAAGCCCTCCGGAATATAGAACATCTTTTTATTTTTCTTCACTAAGAGTAATGCCGAAATGCTTACCGTAAGTTTTTGCTGTTCTTTCTTAAGTCTACAGCCACATCATAAACTCTTCCCTTTAAGACGCGAACAAGCTTTCCCTGGGGATATTGCTTTTGAAAAATGCAGTCCCCTGCAATACACCCTTTACAGACATACTCTGATTGTCCTGTACAAAAACGAAGATTAAGACCTTGTTCCTGGAAATCTCTTTCATTGTAGCTTTCCATAAAATAGCCTCTGCTGTCCTGGTGGATGGTGGGAGTGATAATACATAATCCCTCAATGTCCGTTCTTTCTACCTGAATCTGTCCCATGAAATTTATCCTTTTCTCCTTTGTTGTAAGTAATAGAAAATAAAGTGTTTCCTTTTTTTCTCATATAGTAATAAAGCAAGAAATACCATCGATATTTTTAGCATAAAAAATTTTTTCACATAATACTTATTTTTAATATTTGTCTCCGATATATATCTTGTAGCAAGAATAAAACCAAAAAAACTTGCCACAAATCATCTCTTCCTTAGGAAGAGGACACCGGTCTTCGGACCATAACAGCCAAAAGGCAAAAAAACAGTCGAAAGACAAAAAAGGCGACACAAGAAGTTTTTCTCTGGCGCCGGGGAAGAAACTTTTGCATAGGACAGGGAGGTTCTGGCATGCCGAAATCAGGAGGATATTACTATGGTTATTCAACACAATATTGCAGCAAACAACGCTTACAGAAACCTTTCTTCTAACGCAACGAACAGCCAGAAGAACTTGGAAAAGTTGTCTTCCGGATATAGAATCAACCGTTCTGCAGATGATGCAGCAGGTCTTGCTATTTCCGAGCAGATGCGTTCCAAGATTAACGGTCTTGATCAGGCTACTTCCAACGCAAACGATGCAATCGGTTTAATCCAGACTGCTGAGGGTGCTTTAACAGAGACTCACTCCATGTTACAGCGTATGGTAACTCTGGCTACTCAGTCCGCTAACGGAACCTACAACTCTACAGCACGTACAGCTATCGGAGAAGAGGTTACCGCTTTAAAGGCTGAGCTGAACAGAATCGCGTCCACCACAGACTACAATGGTGTAAAGCCCTTAAATACCGGAAATGCTCCCGGAGCAGCAGCGGCTCCTGCTGTTGGTGGTGGATCACCGGCACCGGCAGCAGGTGGTATCGTAGTACAGATTGGACCAACCGCAGGAGAAACCTTGACCATTGCCACAGCTAAGATGGGCTCCACTGCATTAGGAGTAAATGCAGTCGATGTATCTACCGTATCTAAAGGCAAACTCTGCAATTACTACCATCAACAAGGCTATCAATTCTGTATCTACTCACAGAGCAAAGCTTGGAGCATCTCAGAACCGTCTTGAGCACACTATCAACAACCTTAAGACCACTAACGAGAACATGACTGCAGCTGAGTCCAGAATCCGTGATACAGATATGGCTAAGGAAATGGCAGCTTTTACTAAGAATAACATTCTTAACCAGGCTGCACAGTCTATGCTTTCTCAGGCTAACCAGCAGCCACAGGGAGTTCTTTCTCTCCTTAGATAAGCTTTATAGTATTTTTAAGACCATCGGAGCTGAAAGAAAAAAAGAAGAGGCAAGGTTCATCAGCTGATTCTTTTTCTTCCGGTGGAGTCCCGCTTAAAGATAGAATGGATTATTATGTCTATGGAAAAGAAGTTATCATAGTTTAACTATGGTGACTTCTTTTTTTACGCGATCCTCTAGCAATCTTTTCCCGGGAAATCAAAGGGTAAAAGGAGCGATTTCAGTTAGATGGAACTAACTTTCAGTATTTTTTTAAAAAAACAAAAATTTTCAAAAATCCGTTGACAAGCACAAAAAAAGAGATTATAGTATGCCATGTTGATAGTAATTATCAATTTTTGTTTTTCGGAAGCCTCAGGAACTTTTTGAAAGACAAAGCAATAAAAAGAAAGGACGGCCGATGAACTATTCACGACAGCGTGCAGAGGTACTGGATCAGATTAGGGAGCATGAAGACCATCCTACTGCAGATGTAATATTTGCAGAACTACGCCAAAAGGATCCAAGCATCAGTTTGGCAACGGTGTATCGGAACTTGAAGTTACTTTTCGGATTTAGGAGAAATCCGGAAACTTAGCTTTGTATCAGGAGCAGATCGTTTCGATTCTACCATAAAACCCCATTATCACTTTGTATGTGAGAGATGCGGGAAGGTTTATGACATTCCTATGAAGGTTGCGGAAGCACTGGATTCGGAGGCGGAAATGTATATTCCGGGAGCCATTACAGGTCATGATTTGGTGTTCCGAGGAATATGTGATGAATGTGGAGCTTTGGAGGGCTCCCAGGATTCACAAAAAAATAAGTTGAGTTTGAGCATTTGCCTTAAAAAGGCGGAAAAAGGAGAGAAGTTATGAAGACTTGGGTTTGTTCAGTATGTGGTTATGTTTATGAGGGAGAGCTGCTCCTGAGAAGTGTCCGGTATGTAAGGCTAGCAGCGACAAGTTCGTTGAGCAGAGCGGAGAGCTTACATGGGCAGCAGAGCATGTAATCGGAGTAGCTAAGGATGTTTCCGAGGATATCAAGAAGGATTTAAGAGCTAACTTCGAAGGAGAGTGCAGAGAGGTTGGTATGTACCTTGCTATGAGTAGAGCAGCATACAGAGAGGGTTACCCTGAGGTTGGTGATTACTACAGACAGGCTGCTTTCGAAGAGGCAGATCACGCATCTCGTTTCGCAGAGCTCTTAGGAGAGGTTGTATCTCCTTCCACAAAGGAGAACCTTATCGCTCGTGTAAAGGCTGAGAACGGTGCTACTGCAGGTAAGGTTGATCTTGCAAAGAGAGCTAAGGCTCAGGATTTGGATGCTATCCATGATACTGTTCACGAGATGGCTCGTGACGAGGCTAGACACGGTAAGGCATTCCAGGGTCTGTTGAAGAGATACTTCAGCTAATCACAACAGTCGGTAACACCGTAGTGCTTGCCCTTTCGATATTTGGAGAAAGGACAGCAGATTGTACAAAGGAAAAACTTGTTTTTTCTTATAGCTATTATAAAATGCTTTTGTAATAGCACAGGTTGAGTCTTGAAACAGAGGAGGAGCGCTCCTCTGTTTCGATTTTTAGGCAGGCGAGTATGCTTGTCGGGAAAGGAGAGTAGTATGGCAAATTATAAGGGAACAGAAACAGAGAAGAATTTATGGACAGCCTTTGCAGGAGAGTCTGAGGCAAGAAACAAGTATACTTATTTTGCTTCTCAGGCAAAGAAGGACGGTTATCAGCAGATCGCAGCAATCTTAGAGGAGACTGCGGCCAATGAGGAATACCACGGAAAGATGTGGTTTAAGGAGCTGGCAGGACTTGGCGGCGGAATCGGAAACACTCAGGAGAACTTGAAAGGCGGCAGCTGCCGGTGAGCATTATGAGTGGACCGATATGTATAAGACCTTTGCAGAAGTAGCAGCAAAGGAAGGCTTCCAGGAGCTTGCTGCAAAGTTCCGCCTTGTTGCTCAGGTTGAGAAGACTCATGAAGAGCGTTTCTTAAAGCTTTTACAGGGAATCCTGGATGACACCACCTTTAAGGCTGAGCAGCCTACCCTGTGGCACTGCAGAAACTGCGGTTTTCATCTATGAGGAGAGGAAGCACCTGAGACTTTGCCCATGCTGTAATCATCCTAAGGCTTACTTCGAGCGTAAGGCTGACAACTATTAAAAAGCACTTCAGCTGAAAGAAAAGAACAGAAATTCTATTCAGTAAAAGTAAGTATCTGTTTTATAAATCCACAGTCTTTTTCCATAAAAAGAGGAAGAGACTTGTGGATTTTTATGTGCGAAATATTCCTATCTTATATGGACAAAAATGAATTGTCTGAAATTTGAAAAAAATTAATATTTTTCATTGCCGGAGGGCGGAATCCGTGAAAGCTTGCATTGACGGAAGGAAAAGTTTAGGTTAGACTCTAAGCTTAGGGATAAGTCCCTAAGACTGCTGTTTTCCAAGCAAAATGAAAGAAAAAGGAAGATGGCAAAGAGCGTTTTTGTATAGAGAAAATTAGATATAGAGAAAGAGGCGTTGTGATGAAAAAAGTACAGTTTTTATTAATTCTGGACGGCTACGGAGATCGGAAGTAAAGAGGGAAATGCTATCGCTTTGGCGAACACGCCGGTGATGGATCATTTGAAAAAGGATTATCCCTATGTAGAAGGACAGGCTTCCGGACTGGCTGTAGGTCTTCCTGACGGACAGATGGGAAATTCCGAGGTAGGGACACATGAACATGGGCGCGGGCAGAATTGTTTATCAGGAATTGACCCGTATTTCCAAGGCTATTCAGGATGGAGATTTTTGAAAATGCTGCCTTTAAAGGGTGCTGTAGAGCATTGCAAGAAAAAGGGATTCCGCCTTGCATTTTATGGGACTTTTGTCCGATGGAGGAGTACACTCCCATATTGAACATATTTATGGACTTTTGGAGCTGGCAAAGCGTGCCGGTCTGAAGAAGGTTTACCTTCATGCCTTTTTGGATGGAAGAGATACTCCTCCCGACTCCGGAAAGCATTTCCTTATGCAGATTGAAAAAGAAAAATGCAGGAAATCGGTGTGGGAGAAGTAGCCAGCATTGCCGGAAGATACTATGCCATGGATAGAGACAAAAACTACGACAGAGTGGAAAAGGCTTACCTGGCGATGACCAAAGGGAATCGGTGAGAAGGCAGCATCCGTAGAGGAAGCTATCAGCGCGTCCTATGCCAAGGAAGTTTTTGATGAATTCGTATTACCTACGGTTATCGAGAAAAATGGAGCGACTCATCTTATTTCTGACGGAGATGCTTGCATTTTCTTTAACTTCCGTCCGGATAGAGCAAGAGAGATCTGTCATTGCTTCTGTGATGATGACTTTAGCTTCTTTAACCGTGGGGCCAGAAAAGAGGTATATTTTGTCTGCTTCACCGACTATGACCCCACTATTCCCAATAAGGAAGTGGCTTTCCATAAGGAAGAAATTTCCAATACCTACGGAGAGTATCTGTCCTCCCTGGGAAAGACTCAGCTTCGTATTGCGGAAACGGAGAAATATGCTCATGTTACCTTCTTCTTTAATGGAGGAAAGGAAGAGCCCTTTAGCGGTGAAGATCGTATTCTGGTTCCCTCTCCCAAGGATGTGGCAACTTATGATCTAAAGCCGGAGATGAGCTGTTACACGGTAACGGAGAAGCTTACAGAGGCGATTCGTTCCGGAAAATATGATGCTATTGTGGCAAACTTTGCCAATCCGGATATGGTAGGACATACCGGTGTTCTTCCTGCAGCCATCAAGGCTATTGAAGTGGTGGATGAGTGCGTGGGAAAGGTTGTGGAGGCTGTGCAGGGAAGTGGGAGGTAATCTCTTCATTCTGGCCGATCACGGAAATGCGGATATGATGGTGGACGAGAAGACGGAGAGCCCTATACCGCCCATACCACCAATCCGGTACCTTTCATCCTTGTGGCAGCGGACAAGTCGTTAAAGCTGAAGGAAGGGGGATGCCTTGCGGATGTAACTCCAACCCTTTTGGATTTGATGGGTATTCCAAAGCCGAAGGAAATGACAGGAAAGAGCCTGCTGGAGAAGTAAAGAAGTATAGCGTAGAGTGGCAGCATAGCAAAGGATGGAAGTGCAGCCAAGGCCGGAGGTGTAGCCAAGGCCGGAAGTATAGCCAAGGACGGAAGTATAGAGAAGCTTAGAAGTAAGGACGCTAGAGTACCTGGAAGGAGTTATTCATGAAAATAGGAATCTGTACAGATTCCGGATCGGGAATACGGAAGGAAGAAAGTGAGATATTCAGGATTACCGTGGTTCCCATGCCCTTTCGAATGGGAGATCAGGAGTACTTTGAAGGAATCAATATGAGTCGGGAGCTTTTCTTTGAAAAGCTGGCAGAGGGGGAGGAAGTTTCCACTTCCCAGCCCTCTATGGAAAGCCTGATGAAGGCCTGGGATGCCCTGCTTTTGGAAAATGATGAAATCGTTCATGTTCCGTTAAGCTCCGGGACTTCGGTTCCACCCAGACGGCTCTGATGCTTTCACAGGAAGAACCCTATTTGGACAGAGTGTTGTTTCGGATAGCAGAGGTGTTTCGGTTACCCAGAGAATGCATTGCCTTTTTGTCAAGGAATTGGCGGAGAAGGGATACACCGGGAAGGCTATACAGCATCTTTTGAATTCCATTGCAGGAGATAACGGCATTTATATCGGTGTAAGTACCCTGAAGTATCTTAAGCGGGGAGGCAGAATAACTCGGTTGCTGCAGCCATCGGCAGCCTTTTTACAGATTAAACCGGTTTCTGTCCATCAATAAAGGGAGGAAACTGGACTCCTTTAAGAAGGTAAGGACGGAAGGAGACAGGTACGGGAAGCCATTATTGAAGGTTTAAAGGACAGCCTGGAACGACTGGGAGATCCGGAGGCAAGAAAGTCCTATATTGCCGTAGCCTATACGGACAATCTGGCTCAGGCGGAAGAGTTTCGTGCACAGCTAGCGGAGACCTTTCCCGAATCGTTATGAGGGAAGAAATGTGTGATTTCTCCTCTGTCCTTACTGATATCTTGTCATATTGGAGAGAATGGTCTTGGCGCCGCTGTGATTAAGCGTCCGGATGCTTTGGAAAATACTTAAGCTTGGGGAGCAGTGATTTCAAACTGCTCTCCATTTGTTTTGATGAGAATTTCTCCCAGCTTTGCGGTTTCTAAAGGAAAGAGACAATATTTCTGACAGTTTTCCACAGTGTTTTTGTGGGGATGTCCGTAGCGATTCTTCTTTCCATAGGAAAATAAGGCAAATTTTGCCTGGGTTTCGGATAGAAAACTTGGGCAGGAGGAGGTCTTGGAGCCGTGATGTGCAAGCTTTAAAACATCGACTACGGGAGATACTTCCGCTTCTCTGCAATTTTTCCAATAAAAGCCTCCTCAGCCTCCTTAGGCATATCTCCGGTGAAAAGCATACGAAAATGCCCATACTCCAAAAAGACAGCCTATGGAGTGAGCATTGGCTTCTTCCATATAGGAAGAATCATTAGGGTAAAAACAACGGATATGAAGCTGATGGTCCTTGGCATAGGGCCATCCTTTTTTTGTCGTAGCGCTATTTTCTGCCAAAGCATTAACTTTCGTAGGAAGACAGATTCCCTGTTCGGAAAAAACAAGTTCATCTCCCTTTTGCCAATAGAGATATCCGCTCCGTGATTGTAGGCCAAACGCTTTAACAAGTCATAACGATGGTCCTCTAAGGCGGATGCGGGAAGAATTAAATGGGATAGGTCTATGGAGGGATTCTTTTCCAGTAGAGCTTGTATTCCGCTGATATGATCCCGGTCACAGTGGGTGAGGAGGGCATAATCGATATGTTGAATCCTTTTTGGCCTTACAATAGGGAAAAGAAAATCTGTTCCGGAAATAAATTCTTACTGGTGGAACCGTTGTCGATGGTGAAAACCAGATTTCCTTTTCGAAGAACAAAGCCGTCACCTTGCCCAACATCCAGTGGCGGCAATTTCCAGTTCCTTAGGGGCTTGGGCAGATAGAGCGGAAGGGAAAGCAAAAAGCCCGGGGAGAGTAAAAGGGACAAGAAAATACGATACACTCTGCAAAGACAGGGGCGTAAAAAGTCTTCCTTTCAAAGCTTTGAAAAAGAAGTTTTTTTGCTCGGAAAAACAGTTCATTTGCCCGAAAAAGAAGCTCATTCTCTCGGAAAGAAAGTTTTTGTTTTGGGAAAGAAAAAGAGAAGGTAGAGAACAAGAAAATAAAGTATCACTGAGAGCACTTGCATCTTCCCAAGGGAATCCGTGAAAAGGGAGAGCAAGGCTTTTTCCATGAAAAGGTGAAATAATTGAAATAGGCGATTTACAAGAAATCGGGAGGAAAATGCTAAGAAGACGGAGGAGTAGAAAGTCTTGCTCCGGCAGATAGGAAAGAAGGATAGAGAATGCCCCAAGAAGAAAGAAAAAGGGGAGAAGCGGGAGTAGAAACAGGTTTAATAAGGGAGCATATAACGGAAAGGAGAACTGAATTAAGGAAAAACAGGGAGCAGAGCCAGATAAAAAGGAAGCTACCTTGTAAACGATGGGGAAGAGTGAGAGAAAGCAGGGGATAAGCTTAGAAAGAAAAGAAGGAAATTTCAAAAGAACTGAGGGGTGCTTTGGAGAGAGCAAGCTTATGTTTTTACAAATCTTGGAAAAGGACTTTCTCCTTCTTTTTCGAACTGTTTTTCAGAGACGTTCTTCTAAAAAGGAAGAAAAACAAAAGAGGGTGAAGAAGGGCACTGCATTCCGACGGAATAGAGGGAGAGCGGATTAAGCCAAAGCAAAAACAGTAAGGCGAAGGAAAGCTGGGAGAGCAGGTCTTTTCCTTTTTCCCAGCTGTATGGCGGCAAAACGGAGAAAAAGCATGAAAAAGAGCCCGAAAGGCGGAGTGGGAAGAACCGGTAAAAAGAAAAATAGGAAAACAGAAAGAAGGAAGTGATAAGAGAAGAAAGTAGGAGGAGATCTTTGCTTTTCGAAGTAGCCGAGTAGAAAAACTCTCCCAGAAGAGATAGATGTAAAGCCGGATATGGCCAGAATGTGGGATATACCGGCACTTTGATAGAGGCTCTTTTCGGATAAAGTAATTCCTGAGCGTTCTCCCAAGAAAAGACTTTTTAAAAAGGCTGCCGTCTCTTCCGGATAAAAGCGAAGATATTCTGTTTCAAGGCTTTGTTTTAGGGTAAACAGCTCTTTTGGCAAAGGGGAGGACTCTCCTTGGATAAGCTCTATGGTATTGGCTTGAAATACTCCGGAAATTCCCTCTCCCTTATAATAGCGGGTAAGAGAAAACTCTCCTTCGTTTGTGGCAGGGTTAAGCTCTAAAAAATGGCCTTTTACGGAGCAAATCTGCCCCGGGAGCAGAAGGGCATAGAGTCATCCTCGGCGGATTCCTTCGGGAAATATAGCATCAGTTTTTGAAAGTGAAGGTCATTTCTTTTTTGATATTTTTCTTTCTTCTGTAAAGAAGAATTCTTTTTTTCTAAAGCGGTGTCCGCGATACAGGAGCCAAGAATGATCTTCCATTTCTTTTCCTGCTCCTCGATATACAGTACTTTGCCTCTCAGGACAGCCTGTAAGGGAAGGATATAGTCGATGTTTTCCCTTTCCGCTCCATAGCGATGATTTACGGAATAGAAGTTTAGCATAAACAGAACCAGGCAAAGGAAGGAGCAAAATAACAGCCAGTTTTTCTTTTGCTCTAAGAGAAAAAGGGAGAGAAAAAGTAGGGAAAAAGAAGAGAAGAAAGCGGTAGGAAAAAGGAATTTCGGGAGAAAAGAATCAATTCTCCCAAAAGGGCAAAGAGAGCCAAAAAGAATAGGGGACGGGAAAGAAACATAGTGTGCTCCTTGGATAGAGGAAGTTAAGGAAAATATCATGGATAGTGAACAAACTGTGAATGTAAAAAGAATGTAAAATGAATGTGATAAAGAAAAGTTGGCGGAATGGAAGCCGTAAAGAAAAATATTGAAAATAAAAAGATATTTTTCCCTATCCTAGTCCCAAAGCGGGAAAAAGCAATAAAAAACTCCCCAAAATAGGGGAGTCTTTTTGTGCAGTTTACTGCATCTTGTTTACAGCTGTGTAAATCTGAGAAATCTTACGAGAAGCGTTGTTGGCCTTGTAAATACCCTTGCTACGTGCCATTGCAATCTTCTTCTGTGCCTTAACCAGCATAGTCTCGGCAGTCGCCTTGTCACCGGCCTCAACAGCAGTGAAAAAACCTCTTCATGTAAGTCTTTACTTCGGAACGGATTGCCTTGTTTCTTTCATTTCTCTGTGCCGCTACCTGAATTCTCTTTTTGCAGATTTGATATTTTGCCATGATTAAAACCCTTTCTTCCATAAGACTTTCCTGCCGCGGAAAACAAAAATCCTATGGGAAACAAAAATAGAATGTATTCTTGTATTCTCTCTTGTTTTCAAATATCTGGACACGGACAGTTTGAAAAACATACGCAACAATAATAGCGAAAAAGCGGTAGAACTGTCAAGGCGTGTATGCAGAAAAATAAAGGAAATCTATATAGAAAAATAAAGGAAATACTGAGATAAACTATAGTATAAATACAGGGGGAAATACAGCAATAGCATTTTGTGGAAAAATCTTCCTTCTTATGGTATAGTTCCGAATGATTCTATTGCATGAAAGATGAGTTTTATGGGGATTCTCGGAAAATGCCTTAGAGCAGAAAAGGAAACCCTCTATTCATTCTTTATAGGAGACAGGATGGAAAAAATTAAGCAAGAGCGAATTCGTAATTTTTGTATTATCGCCCATATCGATCACGGAAAAATCCACTTTTGGCGGATCGTATCATTGAAATGACGGGCACCTTGACGGAAAGAGAGATGCAGTCTCAGGTTCTGGACAATATGGACATTGAGCGGGAAAGAGGAATCACCATCAAATCCCAGACCGTTCGTATTGTGTATAAGGCGGAGGATGGGGAAGAATACATCTTCAATCTTATCGATACTCCCGGACACGTGGACTTTAACTATGAGGTAAGCCGTGCATTGGCGGCCTGTGACGGCGCTATTTTGGTGGTGGATGCCACACAGGGAATTCAAGCCCAGACTTTTGGCCAATACCTATTTGGCTTTAGATCATAATCTGGAAATTATTCCGGTCATCAATAAAAGTAGACCTGCCCTCTGCGGATCCGGATCTGGTAGCCCATGAAATTGAGGACGTTATCGGGATTGAAGCTCTGGACGCTCCCCGGATTTCCGCGAAAACCGGTTTAAATGTGAAAGAGGTATTGGAAGCGGTGGTAAAGCGTCTTCCTCCTCCCGGCGGTTCCATTGAGAATCCCTTGCAGGCCCTGGTTTTTGACTCCTTATATGACAGCTATAAGGGGGTTATCATTTTCTGCAGAATTAAGGAAGGTAGCGTTAAAAAGGGCAGCAATATTCGTTTCATGGCCACCGGTGCGGAATTTACCGTAACAGAGGTGGGAACCTTTGCGCCGGGACAGTTTATCCCCGGGGAGGAATTGACTCCCGGTATGGTAGGCTATATTACCGCCTCCATTAAAAATATCCGGGATGCCCGGGTTGGTGATACGGTCACCACTGTGGATAAGCCTGCGAAGGAAGCCCTTCCCGGTTATAAGAAGGTGCAGTCCATGGTATACTGCGGAATTTATCCTTCCGACAGCCAGAAATATCCGGATCTTCGGGATGCTTTGGAAAAGCTTCAGTTAAATGATGCGGCGCTGAATTATGAGGCGGAAACCTCTGCGGCTTTGGGCTTCGGCTTTCGCTGCGGATTTTTAGGCTTACTGCATCTGGATGTGGTACAGGAAAGATTGGAAAGAGAGTACGATTTGGATCTGGTAACCACGGCGCCCTCCGTTATTTACCATGTGTATAAGACGGACGGCTCCATGATGGAGCTGACCAATCCTTCCAATCTTCCGGATCCGGCGGAGATTGCCTATATGGAAGAGCCCATTGTGGAGGCGGAAATTATGGTGACCTCGGAATTTGTGGGAGCCATTATGACTCTTTGTCAGGAGCGAAGAGGCATCTATAAGAGTACGGAATACATTGATCAAACCAGAGCGGTTTTGAAGTATGATTTACCCTTAAACGAGATTATCTATGACTTCTTTGATGCCCTAAAATCCAGGAGCCGGGGCTATGCAAGCTTCGACTATGAATTAAAGGGCTATCAGGAAGGTAAGATGGTGAAGCTGGATATTTTGGTGAACAAGCAGCAGATTGATGCCCTTTCCTTTATTGTCCACGCAGGCTCTGCCTACGAAAGAGGAAAAGAAAAATGTGTGAGAAGCTGAAGAATGAAATTCCCAGACAGCTTTTTGAGATTCCCATTCAGGCGGCAATCGGCGGTCATGTGGTGGCAAGAGAAACTGTGAAAGCCCTTCGAAAGGACGTTTTGGCTAGTGCTACGGCGGAGATATTTCCCGAAAAGAAGAAACTTTTTGGAGAAGCAGAAGGAAGGAAAGAAGCGTATGCGACAGTTCGGTAACGTGGAAATTCCCCAAAAGCGCTTTTATGTCCGTGCTAAAAGCTGGATGAAGACTAGACCGATTTTTCCATTCATTTTTGAAACAATATTAATAATAGTAAGAAAAGTAGACGAGAATAATAGGAGGAGTAAGAAGATGGCAAAGAACTTGGATTACGCAAACATTGGGTTCGCATATCATAAAAACCGATAAGCGTTACATTTCCTATTGGAAGGAGGGGGCTTGGGATGCAGGCTGTCTTAGCGAAGACAGTAACGTGGTGCTCAATGAGTCCGCAGGAATTCTGCAGTATTGCCAGCAGGTGTTTGAAGGCTTAAAGGCCTATCGCTGGAAGGATGGCTCCATCGTCTGCTTCCGTCCGGATATGAATGCGGAAAGAATGTTTCATTCCGCTGAATTTCTGGAGATGCCGGGATTTCCCCGGGATCGTTTCTTAGAGGCTTTGGATGAAACCGTAAAAGCCAACGCGGACTGGGTTCCTCCCTTTGGATCCGGAGCGACTCTGTATATCCGTCCCTATGAATTTGCCTCCGGTATTGTCATCGGGGTAAAGCCTGCGGATGAATATACCTTCCGTATTTTTACCACCCCTGTTGGCCCTTATTTTAAGGGAGGAGCGGTACCCATCGCTCTAATGATTTCCGATTTTGACCGGGCGGCTCCCCATGGAACCGGAGCCATTAAGGCAGGATTAAACTATGCTATGAGTTTACATTCCCATGAAATTGCGGTGGAAAAGGGATTTACGGAAAATCTTTATCTGGATGCGGGAAAGCGGGAGTTTGTGGAAGAAACCGGTGGTGCCAATGTGCTTTTCGTAGATGAAAAGGATCGTTTGGTGGTACCGAAGTCCGATTCTATTCTACCTTCCATTACCAGAAAATCGTTAATTTACGTAGCAGAGCATATTCTTCACATTCCGGTGGAGGAGAGAGCTGTCCGTTTGGAGGAACTGAAAAGCTTTAAGGAGTGCGGACTTTGCGGTACCGCAGCAGTAATTTCTCCGGTGGGTAAAATTCAGAATCATGAGGAAGAAATTTGCTTCCCCAGCGGTATGGAGAAGCCCGGAAAAATTATGGATGAGTTATATAGAACCCTTATTGCGATACAGGATGGAGAAATGGAAGCCCCGGAGGGTTGGATTCGCCATATTCAGTAAGGAAAAGCCCTGCACAGGGAAGTGCCGGGGAAAGGATATTGTCCGAAAAATCAGGGAAAGTACAGGAGCTTATTCTGCCCTTTCTACAGAGAAAAACTAAAGGAAGAAGATGAATAAAAAGAAGAAGAAAAGGGAATAGGCTCAGTTGCGTTTTTAATTGTGATAGCTTCTACACAGGCTATTCTGTTTTTGTTTTGCTTTTGGTCTATATCCGGACCTCTACTGGAGATCCATGGTGGGAATCACCCCGGATCAGAAAAAGGCATATATCCAGCAAACTGTAGATAATTTGGTGCAGGATTTGGATGATCTGCATGATGCTTTGCCGAAAGAGCAGGCGGAAAAGCTTTTCCGACAAAGTATTGACCAGCATTATTATGGGGAAAACAGTTATATCTGGGTGAAAAAAAGGTCTTGAACTATGAAGGGGGAGACAATTATGCAGTAACCCTGATGCACCCCAGAGATAAGAGTCTGGAGGGAAAATACCTTTCTACCAAAGAGCAGATTTCCGGCATGTTTTATAACCAAGAGGAATTAAAAGGAATTCTGGAAAAATGGACAGGTCTTCACTAAGGTGGTCTACCGTAATGATGCGGGAGAAGAGGTAGATGAAAAAATCATCTATTCTAAGCTCTATAAGCCCTATAACTGGGTAATTTCCATGGATTTGGATGTGGAGGATATTAAGAAGGATGTCCATTTCATGGATAAAACCATACAGAAGATTAACTATCGAATCCTCTTCGTCTTAGGCGGTGTTTTCACCTTTGTGATTGTGTCTTTGAATCTTGTATTGTTCTACCGTTCCAGACGGAAGTACGTCTCCAGAATTCAGGAGCTTTCAGAGGAAAATGCCATGGATGAGCTTACCGGAGCCAAAAAGCAGAAAGGCCGGAAAGCGTATTCTGGAGCATAGCTATAACCGTTATAAGACCATAGGGGTTAATGCCAAGATTTTGATGATGGATGTGGATTATTTCAAGAGCTACAATGACCGCTACGGCCATAGCTTTGGAGACCAATGTCTACAGCACTTGGTGAAAGTAATTCAGGAGACGGTACGTTCCTCCGACGATGTGATTCGCTGGGGAGGAGATGAGTTCCTCTGCGTTCTGTATGATTTAAACGATATTTATGCGGAAAAGGTTTGTAATAAAATCTGTGAAGCAGTGGCAAGCCATCCGATTAAGCACGGAGAGGAAGAGCTGAATATGACCGTTTCCATCGGTTATTCCGGCTTTCATGAAAATGATGAAGACGCGGAAGAGGTGGTAAAGCGGGCAGATCGGGCGCTTTATGACGCAAAGTATCATGGTAGAAATCAGGCCATGATGTATGATGAGAAAATGATATTTACCGGGATCGTTAAATAATATCTCCGTAAGCTCTGCAATTTTTGCAGACAGCCTCCGGAAAGTTTTTAAAGTAAAAATTCCGCCAGCAAAACATTGGAAAGATTCATGCCCACTTCGGTAAAACGATAGTGGGCATTGTCATGTAGCAGGTAGCCTTCCCTCACATTGCTTTTTCCAGCACAGCACCGAAAAATCTTATGCATATCGATGGAAAAGCGTTTCACTAAAAGTCAATTTCGGAAACGCCGGAGGTTCTTCGCAAGCCAAGATAGAAGAACTCCTCCATTTCCTCTTCTTTCGTTAAGACTTGCAGGTCTTCACAAAGCTGTTCCTCGATGGAGGGACGGCTTTTTCGTCTAAAAAGGGTAAAGAGAGGCATAGGTAGCTTATTGCTATTCTTCCACCGCTTATGCTGAAAAATAGGAAGAGGCGTGAATACCGAAGCCCAGATAAGGAACATTGGACCAGTAGCCGTAGTTATGCACGGAAAAAAAGCCCTCCTTGGCATAATTACTGACTTCGTAGGGAGACATCCCCATTTTACCGGTCCATTCCTTTGTAAGGGCATCCATTTCCAAAAGCTCCTCCTCGGAGGGAAGGGGCAGCTTTCCTTCTTTGGCTAAGGCATAGAAGCGGGTTCCTTTTTCGATGATTAGGTTGTAAATGGAAAGGTGCTCCGGCTTTAGGAGGCTGATGTTTTTCAAGGTTCTTTTTATAGCTTTCGGGAGTCTGCAAAGGAATCCCGTTCATTAAATCAATGCTGATGTTTTTAAAGCCCAGCTTTCTGGCTTCCTGATAAGCGGTAAGGAAAGGTGGAGAACTGATGCTCCCTTCCCAGAAAAACGAAGCTCCTCCTCCCGGGTACTTTGTAATCCGAAGGACAGACGGTTAATGCCGGAGCGTTGATACGCTTCCAAAGCCTCTTTACTTGCGGATTCCGGGTTGCACTCAATGCTGGCTTCCCAATCGGAATAGATGGGGTAGCAGTTTCGGATCACTTCCATGGTCTTTTTCAATTTCTTCCGGATGGTACGGCACTGGGGGTGCCTCCGCCGATAAAGAGGGAGAGGACCTCATACTGTCCCTTTTGAAAATCCCTGCTTCGCCACTCCAATTCCTCTCGGAGCTTTGCCATGTAGGCGATTTTTTTGCTCCTCCTGGAAGGAAAGGAGAAAAATCGCAGTAGGCACATTTTCTTGCACAGAAGGGGATATGTAGATATAATGCAAGAGGTTTTTTTCCTCGTTTTTCAAATGATTCCAGCAGAGTACGGTACTTTTCCATGGAGATTCCTTTCAATGTTTTCTCCACTTTAGCACAGAGCATCGGCAAGGAGGACAGTTTGGGATATAAAAAGGAGAAAGAGAAGAGTTTCTGGAGGCTCAGAAGAAGATTCAGGAACAGCTGAAAAGAAAAGAATTTTTCTGCCCTTATATCTCCTCTATGGGGAGGAGGATTATTTGCTGTCCTATTATAAGAAAGCCTTTTTTCAATCTTTTTCGGAAAATGAAGGCATCAACTGCATGGTGGTGGAGGAGCTTCCCCCTACGGATGAGCTGATTTCCGCGGTGGAAACTCTGCCCTTTTTTGCTCCCCATACCGACTTATGGTTTTTGAGGGAAAATGCACCGGCAGAGCTTTCGGAAGATTTTTATTCAGTATTTGAAAAACAGCCCCAAAGAAACGGTGCTCCTCTTTATCGAAGAGAAAATAGACAAACGAAGCAGTCTCTATAAGGTGGTGAAGGAGCGGGGACTCTGCCTTGCCTGCATGGAGCAGGATCAGGCCTTTCTCCAGCGTTTTGCTTTGCAGCAGTTGAAAAAGGAAGGAAAGAAGATTCGGGAAAATGTCCTTGGACTCCTCCTATCCAGAAGCGGCAGCAGTCTGTATCGCATTGTCAATGCCTGTAAGAACTGCGTGGATTATATTGGAGATGAAGAAGAAATCACTCAAGAGGCGGTGGAAGCGGTGGTGGAGAAGCTGCCGGAGGACAGAGTTTTTGACTTGATTGAAGCTTTTCTAGGGCCGGGGGATCAGGAAAAGGTCTTTCAATATTACGGAGACCTTCTACGCTTTAGAGGAAAAAGCCGGCGAAAATTCAGAAATTTGATCCGAAAAAATGTGGAAAAAGCTTCTTGTGGTCAGAGAATATTTGACAGAAGGGACTTCGGGAGAGAGAGATGGAAACGCGGCTTTCCATGGATTCCTGGAGGGTGCGAAAATATATTGCCCAGGCCAGAACCTATACCCAGTCCGGACTGCAAAAGTCTCTTTTCATAGTTTCTTCGCTTGGAAGAGGAAAACAGGAAAGGGAAGAATCTCCGATAGTCTTGCCACTGCGAGCTAGCTTTCCCTAGCCAATCAGGCAGAAGAATCTCTTTTAGAGAAAATCACTAAAAAAGTCATAAAAAACCGATTTTTTTGCGATTTTGTAAGAGAAATGAAAAGAAAAAAACAGAATTCCTCTGTGCTAGAATGCAGAAAAGCAAGGAGGATTTTTATGCTTAAACAAATCAAAAAGGAATCGTTTTTTTCCTTGAGTAGCCTGATGTTACTTTCTTCCTTTTCCATCGTGGGAAGGGCGGAAGAAGTGGGAGCGCCCTGTAGCCAAAGAAGATGTTATTGAATTTACAGATATCCCTGAAGGACTTGCCAATGAAATCAGTCAGGGAACAGCAGAAAGTGCAAAACTATACAAAGGGTGCATCCCTTGGAAAGTTCCAGCTGGTAGGATACAGCGGAGACGGAATGACCTATTCCGGAGCAAAGACCCCAAGCAAAGCATACCATTGCGGCAGACTTAACGGTACTGCCACTGGGAACCAAGATTTTTTTATCGGTGATACCGTGTATACCGTGGAAGACATTGGTTCCGGTGTAAAGGGAAAGATGGTGGATATTTACTTTTGACACCATGGCGGAAGCCAGAGCCCTTACCCAGAAGGGAAGAGTTTACGAGGAAGTGTTCGTGGCGGTTCCCAAAGCAGTAAGATTTTGAATTTATTTTTGTCCCATACCCCTCTAAAATGCTGGAAAAAGACCGATAAACTGGCGTTAGCCGGATTTATCGGTCTTTTTACGCTTTTTCCCTCTAATGTTTGTGATTTACATATTAGCCCTGATTTTTCAAGTGTTAAGGAATGATAATAATCGCAAACAATAGTTCCTGACAAGATAAGTATCAGGGGGAATGAAATGCATTTAGCAACTTATAAAAAATATAGGAAAAAGGATGTTTTCTTTTTGGAAAAAGTATTTAAATCCGGAGCGAAGGCTTTGGAAGATTAAAAACAATAAGCAGAATGAAATATCTCCAAGTATGTCTTAGATACGAAGGATAGTTTTTGCTGTTCATTTTAAACCCTTTCAAATTTAGCAATCACATTTACAATTATGGTAACAGCTAGTAGCAAAAATCAATTAGTACAAGCTAACAACAAATCATCCGTATATTAGTGCAAGATGATTCAAAATATTGCAATTAAAGGCACTGAAAAACATTGTCTTATATTAAGAAATAATTCAAAAATATTACGCATTATAAAAATCCAATCAAAAGATATAGTGAATCCTTAAGAAGGTAAAATCAGAAGTAGAATAAGAATAGATTGAAGCCCTCCCTCAATCGCCTATAATTCTTTATATAAAAGATGAATGATAAAACGAAGAAAAACATTGGGAAAGGAGCAGGCAGGAATTCATGGAATTTACCCAGGAGCAAAGACAGGCGATAGAGACAGGGGCGGAGAAGGCCCTGGTGGTGGCGGGGCGGGTTCCGGGAAAAACCACCGTGCTTACGGAGCGTCTTTGCACCCTATTGGAAAGGGGAGTTCCTGCGGAAAAAATCCTGCTTCTTTCCTTTACCAGAGCTTCCAGTAAGGAAATGGAGGAACGTTTTTTTCGGAAAATGGGTATCAGGGCGGGAAGACCGAGATTTTCCACCATCCATGCCCTTTGCTTTTCTCTCCTTCGAGAAGACCTGGGCTATAAAAAGAAGATCTTGTGAACCTTTATGAGAAAAATGGATTGGCTTTCTCAATACTATCTGGAAAAGGGAATTCTTCGGGAGGAGGTGCAGGAACTGCTTCCCAGCTTGATTGCCCAGATTTCCTATTTTAAATCCATAGGGGAAAGGGAGAGAATTGCCTACCTGCAAAAGGAGAAGCAGGAGGATTTTCTGGCCCTTTATCATTTTTATGAAGAGAGCAGGAAGAAGAGGGGAAAACTGGATTTTGAGGACCTGCTTTTAGAGGTGCTCCGCATCCTGATGGAACAGGGAGACTTGGCAAAGGCCTGGCAAAAGTCGTTTTTCTCATATTTTTGGTGGATGAATTTCAAGACCTTTCTCTTGTGCAGTATGAGATTATCAAGGCCTTGGCAAAATCTCCCAATGCCCTCTTTGTGGTGGGGGATGAGGATCAAAGCATTTACGGCTTCAGAGGGGCAAGTCCCGGCATTCTTCTCTCCTTTACCAAGGACTATCCGAACTGTGAAAGGATTTTTTTAAGCGATAACTTCCGTTCCTATAGGGAAATCGTGGAGCTAAAGCAAGAGGCTCATCGGAAAGAATAAAGAACGTTTTTCAAAAGAAGCTTCAGGGGCAGGCAGGGAAGCGGGGGAAGGCTAAATATTACGCCTTAGCTACCGGAAAGGAAGAAGCAAAACTTTTGGTACAGCATATTGAAGAAGCGAAGGAAGAGGGCTGTCCCTTGGAAGAGATGGCTATTCTTTGCAGAAGCAGAAAGCAAATCCCCGCCTTATTGCCCCTTTTTATGGAGCGAGGAATTCCTTACAGTCTTACGGAAGATGTGCAAAATGTCTTTCAGCATTTTGTGGGAAAGGATATTCTGGCCTATCTTCGTTTGACTATAAATAAAGAAAGCAGGGGAGAGCTTTTACAAATCCTGAATAAGCCTTACCGAGGACTACTGCGAGAGAAAAATTCAAAGGGAGGAAAGCCCTTTTTCGGATTTGAAAAAAGCCTATAGAGGAAGAAAAGAGGAAAAGGCTTTGATTCTTTTAGAAAAACAGCTTCAGAAAATGCAGGAGCTGCCGGTACAGGAAAGAATCCTTTATATCCGAAAGGATATGGGCTATGAGCAGTATTTGGAAAGCTTCGCCAGGAAGAAAAACCGGGACTTTGAGGAATTGCAAAGTCTTTTGGAGGAGCTTACAGCCATGGCAGAGCAGACGGAGGGGGTAGAAGCCTTTTTTTCCGTTTTGTGGAGAAATTCAATGCGGGACTGCCTGCAAAGGCAGAAGGAAGAAAGCGGGGAAGGGGTTCGGATTATGACCCTACCACGGGGCAAAGGGACTGGAGTTTGATGAGGTCTTTTGCCGGATTGCATCGAGGGAATTATTCCGGACGGAAGAGCCAAAAACCCAAGAAGAACTGGAAGAAGAAAGAAGAAGCTTTTTATGTGGCATTGACCAGAGCCAGAAAGAAAATTCACATCTATGTCACAAAAAGAACGATACAGTAAAAAGGTAAAACCCTCCAGGTTTATTCCGGAGCTTTTAGGAGGGTAGGAAGGGGCGAAATGGAAAAGATTAAGATTTTAGTGGTGGATGATGAAGAAAGAATGCAGAAATTGCTGAGTGACTTTCTGAAAATGAAGGACTACGAAGTGCTTTTTGGCCGGAAACGGAGAGGAAGCCATTGATTTATTTTTTTCAAGGAGAAAAGCATTGCCCTGATTATTTTTGGATGTGATGATGCCGAGATGGACGGCTGGACCGCCTTGAAGACCATTCAGGGAGCATTCCAAGGTTCCTGTGATTATGCTTACTGCCCGTTCCGAGGAAAATGATGAGTTAAAGGGCTTTGATTACGGGGCGGATGAATACATTTCCAAGCCCTTCTCCCCGAAGATTCTGGTGGCAAGAGTAGAGGCTTTGCTTCGCCGTTCCGGGGTGCAGAAGGAAGAGCTTTTGAGGTGGGAGGCATCGTGATTGATGAGGCGGCCCACAGCGTTACGGTGGACGGAAAGCCTATAGAGCTTAGCTTTAAGGAATATGAGCTTTTACAGTATTTTTGTGGAAAATAAGGGAATTGCTTTGTCCAGAGAAAAAAGATTCTCAACAACGTTTGGAACTATGATTATTTTGGAGATGCCAGAACCATTGATACCCATGTGAAAAAAAGCTTCGTGCCAAATTAATGGACAAGGGAGACTATATCAAAACCGTATGGGGTATGGGTTATAAGTTCGAAGTGGAATAGGAGGGTATCTTGGCCGAAAAATGTCGAAAAAGAAACAGTTTGCAAAGGCGCTTTACCCTGCTTTTTGCCTTTGTGTTTTCCATGCTTTTTGATTCTTCTTCTGGTGGGAAACAGTTTTTTCTGGAAAGCCTTTATGAAAACCGAAAGGTGCATGTGCTGGAGAAAGCCTATATGGAGCTGGACCGGATTTTGCAGCAGGGGGAGGGCTTTTCCAAGGACTTTCCCACGGAAGCGGAAAGTCAGGAAGGGAAGGAAACTGCCGCCAGCAAATACGTTCGCTTTTTAACGGAGAAGGAAAATATCTCCATTATCGTGATGGATGACAGCAGTGACGGGGTGTATACCTCTTCTGCCAATCCCCAGTCCCTGATTCATAGACTATCTTCCTATATTTTCGGAAAAGCGGATGAGGATACAAGGAAGATTTTTAAATAAGGGAGATAATTTTCACGATATTGAAAAACAAAGGGGAGAATAAAGAAACAGGATATCTGGAAGCCTGGGGATATTTTTCCAATAACAGTACCTCCTTTATGATGTCCATGCCCCTAGCCAGCTTAAAGGGAAGCGGTATCCTTCTTTAATTATCTTCTCCTATTTTTAGGGGGCAGTATTCTGTTCTTCGGTACCTTGGCGGTATATTTTACAGGGCGAAGAGTAACAAGACCTTTAAAGGAGCTGGCAAAAGCTATCCCAAAAGATGAGCCAACTGGATTTTACTGCCCGTTTTCAGGGGAAGCAATCTGGAGGAAATCGAGGTTTTGGGAGAATCCATGAACAGCCTTTCCCAAAGGCTGGAGGATACCATAGGAGATTTAAAAAAAGCCAACAATGAACTGCAAAGCGATATAGAGAACAAAAAAATCTCATCGACCAAAAAGACAGGAATTTGTGGCCAATGTTTCTCATGAACTCAAAGACCCCTATTGCCCTGATTATGGGCTATGCGGAGGGACTGGGAGAGGGGCTTTGTGAAGATGAGGAAAGCAGAGCCTATTATTCCTCCGTCATTGTGGATGAGGCAAAGCGCATGAACCATATGGTAAAAGGAGCTGATGAGTCTTTCCGCCATGGAACAGGGAAAGGATTTGCCGGATTTCAGCCTTTTGGATATGGCCAAGCTTACCAAGGGAGTGCTCAGCACTATGGAGATTCTTTTGAAACAGGAAGGGATTTCCGTGGAGGTGGATATTCCGGAGGGACTTTTTCCTCTGGGGGATGAATTCAAGGTGGAAGAGGTCTTGATGAATTATTTGCAAAAATGCCATTCACCATGTGGGAGAACCGAAGCAAATCAGCATTTATACGGAAAATCGTGGGCCAAAGACGGTGGAAATCCATGTGCGAAATACGGGAAATCCCATTCCCGAAGAGGATTTGCCCAGAGTATTTGAGAAATTTTACAAGGTGGATAAGGCCCATTCCCGTTCCTATGGCGGTTCCGGACTGGGGCTTAGCATTGTAAAGGCCATTATGGACAGCCATCATCAGGAATGTGGCTGTAAGAATACTTTAACCGGAGTGGATTTTTGGTTTACCTTGGAAAAGGGAGAAACGGCAAAAGCTTAATTTACTTGAAATTTTGATGCAAAATAGTATTTCTATGCTATACTGTATCTGATTCTGAAAGGAGGACTTTATGGAGAATATGAACAACATGAACAATTATGAAAATGACAATATGCAGAAATGGCAGCAACAGGAAGAGCTTCCTTCCTACCAGCGTGAGGTTTCCAGAAAGCAGTACAACGTATTGATTGGCGTGCATCTGCTCATCGGCTTAGCCCTTACCTCGTTTTTGTGCATGAAACTGCCCTATGTTTTTCCACAGGTCTATTCTGTTCACCCTGTAATATTTTACAATAGGGTTTTTCGTCACCTGTTTGGTAGGGAGCTGGATTGCGACAAAGGGAAATTACCTTCTGTCCATCATCGGTTACGCTATGAATGTTTTAGGCTTTGGAGCTATTCTCTCCTTGACCTTGATGTTTTATCCTGCCCATTTGATTTTTTTATTGCGGCGGTATTAACCTTTGTGGTGGTTCTTACTATGACGGTTGCGGCGGTATTTATGCCGAATGCTTTCCTATCCATAGGGAAAAGTACTGTTCATAGCTTTAATCGGCTTGGCGGTAGCTGAGCTGGTAACTTTCTTTATGGGAATTTTTTATCCCGATATTTTCTTACTAATCGGTATTTTTATCTTCTCCTTGTATGTAGGTTATGACTGGGCTAGAGGACAGCAATATCCTTCCACTCCAAGCTATGCTTGCTATACTGCATTACAGCTGTATATGGATATCATTAACCTCTTTATTCGTATCCTTCGTTTGATGGGTAGAAGAAGATAATATTAAGAAATGAAAGAGCTGTAAGTAAGCGAACAGGATAAGGATATTTTGTATTCGCAATAAGTTCAGAATTTTTAAAGGAATTTAAGAAGGAAAAGGAAGACAGGGATGTTGGTCTTCCTTTTTTCTCGCAAAGAAAGTATTGTGTTTTTCGAGAGAAAAGGCACAGTAAACGAAAAGAGAATCGAATGAAAGAAGAATCGTTGCAAAGTGAAGGTCTGGGAAGAGAAGACTCGCAAGGAGGAAATCTCCGAAGAGAGGAAACGCAGATAGAGTGTCTGCAAATAGAAGAGCTGCAAAGGGAACTTAGCGTTTTTGATGCAGGAGATGCTTTTTAAAGCATCAGGAATCGGATGGGGAAGTCTTTCGGATTTGGTGGGAGGAAGAAGGTCGACAGGAACGTTATTTTTCCCTCCAAAGAAGAATTGAGGAACTGGAAGAAGCGGAATGGAAGAAGAGAATTCTTCCCTATGCCTATGAAGAGGAAGTGTTTCATGAAGTGTAAGCATTGTCAAAAGGAAATCGAAGATTCGGCTACGGTATGCCCCTATTGTAAGACTCCCGTCATTCGTATTACGCCGAAAAAAAGTTTGCGGATATTGTTATACGGAGCTAAAGAAGGGGGACAAGGCCTGCAAAGGCTGTGGCAGGAAGATTCCGGAGGAGCTTTTTAAAGCTTTGGGCGAAAGAGGCAAAGTCTTCGCAAAATTCTGAGGAGCAGAAGGAAAAATGAGGAGTATAGGGAAGACTCCTTGGATAAGCAGAATCCTTCGGAAAAAGAGAAATCTTCTCTTTTTCCAAAAAAAGGAAAGGAGGAAAAGCCAAGTGCTCCGGATCAGGAATTTTTATGTCTGATGTTAAGCATTTGTCCGCCCTCTTGCGGCGGTGGTCTTTCGCCTTCTCTTTTCTTCCACAGGATTTTTGCCCTCGCAGATAACTATTCTTTTCGTTTACTGCCTTTCTTCCATGGCCTTGGCGTATTTTTTGGAAGGAAGCATTGCCAAGCGTTGGAAAGAGGAGAAGGGGAAGGCAATGGGAGAAGGCTACAGAAGTCTATTTTATCTTTGCCCTCCTGCGACTATTTACTTCCTTTTGAAGGAGAATGAGAAGAATCAATTTTCCTTCTTTCTGGTTTTACACTTTTGCTTTATTATTACTCTGCTTTTTGCCTTTTTATTGATTTTTGGAAAATGAAGATGGATAGAAGGGAAGTAAAGCTTCTGAAATAATCGAAGGAACTATCACAGAAGCAAAGCTTTTGAATAATCTTAGGAACTATGAAAGAAGCAAAGCCTCTGAATAATCGAAGGAACTATGAAAGGAGAACAACTTGATTTATTCCTTTTTGCCCTGCTTTCCCGAATGAAATACATTGACCGCTGGGCTTTAATGCGAAATGCCAGGGAAGAGAATCTTTCCGAGCATTGCCTGGAGGTAGCGATTTTAAGCCATGCTTTGGCGACCATAGGAAATCTTCGCCTGGGAAAGAAGCTTTCTCCGGAAAAATTGGCCCTGAGAGCTTTGTATCATGATGCTTCAGAAATCCTCACCGGAGATATGCCCACCCTGTAAAATATGGAAAAGAAGCTCTTCGTGCCGCCTATAAAGAAGTGGAAAAGGAGGCGGAGGAACGATTGCTTCTGGCCTTGCCGGAGGATTTTTCGGGAAGCTTATCAGGAAATGTTTTTTCCAAAGGAGGGAGAAACAACAGCTTACGAAAACAGGCTCTTAAAGGCGGCGGATAAGCTTTCCGCCTTGATTAAGTGCCGTGAGGAAATCAGAGCCGGTAATCAGGAATTTTCCACTGCCCTGCAATCAACGGAAAGGGCTATAGAGAAGCTGGCTACGGAGCTTCCGGAGCTTCGTATTTTTATGGAGGAGTTTTTACCGGCCTACGGAAAGACGTTGGATGAACTTACAGAATCCATTCTTCAAAAATAAAAGAGCGACAGTAAAAATAAAAAGGTCAAGTTGATTTTTTTATTGACAATTATAGAACACTCCTATAGAATAATGATAATAATTATCACTTTAAAAGCTTCTGTTGCCGGAAAAGCGGTAACAGCTTATAAACAAAAGGAGGTACTATGTCATTATTAAACAAGGAAGTGGAAGATTTTTCCGTAAATGCTTACCACAAGGATAGCTTCTGCACTGTGGAGAAGAAGGATATTTTTAGGAAAGTGGTCCGTATTCTTTTTCTATCCTGCGGATTTTAGCTTTGTTTGTCCCACAGAGTTGGAGGATTTGCAGAACTCCTATGCGGAATTCCAGAAGATTGGTTGTGAAATCTATGCGGTGTCTACCGATACCCATTTCGTTCATAAGGCTTGGCACGATGCATCTTCCAAGATTGGAAAAGCTGACCTATCCCATGCTTTCCGATGCAAGTCACAGCCTTCCAAGGCCTTTTGAAGTATTTCCCGGAGAATGGAAGCCTTGCGGAAAGAGGAAGCTTCATTGTGAATCCGGAAGGAAAGATTGTGACCTATGAAGTATGTGCCGGAAATATCGGAAGAAATGCGGATGAGCTTCTTCGTAAGGTTCAGGCCTGCCAGTTCGTTGCTGAGCATGGCAATGAAGTTTGCCCTGCAAGATGGACACCGGGAGAGAAGACCTTAAAAGCCTGGAATTGACTTAGTTGGAAAGATTTAATAAAGAATTGAATCAAGAGATTTTCCCATTCGCAATTCTGTGTTAGAATTCTGCGAATGGGATTTTTTTATTCATAACGAGTATCCCGCGTGCAGAGTAGAATAGCTCGTTTGCTATGGACTCTGAATGTAGGGGAAGCTTATAAAAATCTAGGGAGAGATTATAAAATCTTCTGAAATATAGTGTAGAAATATAGGGAGAATAAGGGGAAAGTATGGGATTTCTTTTGAAGAGAAAAGAAGATCGAATGGAAAAATATGCGGAAATTACCGGGTACGAGGGTCGTATCCGGCATTTGCTGATTCCGAAAAATGGTGGAAAAATGAAGCAGGGCTCAGTCTTCCGGTGCGGGTGATTGGCAGCCATGCCTTTGACGGAAGAGAAGACATCGAATCTGTAGAGATTCCGGAAACGGTACATACCCTAAGGAGCTTTTTCTTTTTTTAACTGTATCCACCTTTCCCATATTCGTCTCTTTGACAGCATTGAAGATTATTATGACGGCAGCTTTCGGCAGTGCAGAAGTCTGCAGGAAATTGATGTACAGTTGCTTAGAGAAGGACGTTTTCAGATTCTTCGAGATATCTTAGGGGACAGTGACAGGCAGATTCTTCTGCATTTGACTTTGGAAAAAGGGGAGTGCGCCCTGCTTTTTTTCCCCGGATATGTGGATAAGGTTCGGGAAAATACCATGGCCAGGCAGATTCACGATACGATAGAGGGCTGCGGCTACAGCTACCGGCAAACAGTAGGTCGTTCTCAAATAGATTTTCGTCTTTATGATAAGCATTTTCAAAGGGCTACCTATGATACCAAAAGAGGCGGCGGTGTTGATTGCTCTTTGCAGACTCCGATATCCTATGGAGTTACTGGACTGGGCGAAGGAAGAGTATCTTCATTTTTTGAAAGAAGAAGGAGAATTCTCCATTTCCTTTCTCTTGGAAGAGGGAGAAGAGGAGTGGATTCGTTATTATTTGTCTTTGGAAATTTTGTCTAAGGAGGCCTGTGAGAAGGCTCTTTCTCTCTTGTGGAAGCAGGAGCGTCCGGAGCTTACGGCCCTGTTTTTAGCTTATCAGGAAAAAGCATTTTCCCAAGAAAAAGGAGGAGATGTTCTTTGATATTTCGGATTTGTAAGAGGAAAAGTTTAGGGAAGAATGATTTGGAAGAAATGATGCGGGATAATGTTCACTAATCGACTGAAATTCTCGTGGATATAGTAATCTTGTGAAATTGTGTATGGAAAGGAAGGAAAAATGAAGGGAAAAAGGGAAGAAAAGACGTCCTACCGCCCGGGAAGTTTAAATGACCTTGGCAGCAGGATTTTAAATCAATCTCGTTATGAACTAAGTCTTTCCATGCGGCATTTGGCAAGAGCTTTGGATAGGCTTCCCTATGAGATGGATTTTAATACCCAAAGGATGGGAACAGAGGGGGAGAGGATTCATTTTCATCCCGAGTTCATCTTCCAGCTTTTTATGGAAAGTCCCCAAAAGTTAAATCGTCTTTATATGCATAGCCTGCTCCATTGCCTTTTTCGGCACATGTTTAAAAATGAAGATAAGAAGGAAGAACTTTGGAACATGGCCTGTGATATTCATGTGGAATATGTGCTGGATTCTTTGGATGTGGATTTACTGAAAAGACCTGCGGGGGAATATCGGGAGAATACCTTCCAAAGATTGGAAGAGAAAATCAAAACCTTAAGTGCGGAGCGAATTTATCAGTATTTGGAAGAGGCGGATTTGGATTATGATGCCTGGGAACGCTTAGAACGGGAGTTTTACAAGGACGACCATGTATTTTGGAAGGTCATAGACAGAAAGGATGCTCCCGGACAGGAAGGAGAGGGGGATAGCGACGGGGCGCCCTTCCTTTGCCGGAGGATTTTACGCCCAATGACAAGCCTTCCGGAGAAGAGAATGAGGGGAGAAAAAGGACAGTGGTGATAATACTTCGGTTGAAAAATTCCGAAGATAAGGATAAGTCTCCTCGAGAGAGCAAGTCATCAGAAGATGCTTCCCCGCAAAGTGGAACGCCCTCTAATGGAGAAGGCAAAGAAGAGAAGAATCAAGAAGCGGGAAATCAAGAACCCGAAAACCGGGGAGCGAAGGCGAAGGAAACACGGGAGAGGGAAACTCGGGAGAAGACAGCCAAGGGGAAGCCAAGCAAGAGGATAGTCAAAGTGGAAATTCTTCCGGAAAAAAGCAGGAAGAAAGAAAAGAAGCGGAAAAATCGAAGCCCACAGGACAGGAGAAAAGAGAAGAGCGGGAAGCAAAGAAAAAGCGAGATGAGCTTTCCAAGGAATGGGAGGACATCAGTAAAAAGGACGGAGCAGGAAATCGAACATTCTTCTAAGGAAAAACAAGAGGAACAGGGGAGTCTGGCTTTGGTTTTTGCGCTTGGAACAAAAGAAATATACGGATTTTAGGGACTTTCTTAGGAGGCTGTCCGTGGATCGGGAAGAGATGGAAGTGGATTTGGATTCCTTTGACTACGGCTACTATTACTACGGTTTAGAACAGTACGGCAATATGCCTCTGATTGAGGAAAATGAGTATAGAGAAGGCAGAAAAATTGCAGGAGCTGGTGATTGCCATTGACACCTCCCATTCTACCAAAGGAGAGATGGTTAAGGGATTTTTGGAGGAAACCGCCGGCATTTTTAAAAGCAAAAGGATGCCTTTTTTTCCAAAAGGTGAAGGTACATATCCTGGAATGCGATGATGAATTGCGGAAAGGACATTTGCCCCGGAAAATGTAGAGGATTTAGAGCAATACAGTAAAAACTTTGCGGTAAAGGGAGGCTATGGAACGGATTTTCGCCCGGTTTTTCCGCTATGTTTCGGACTTGCAGAAGCGGGGAGAACTGAAGAACCTGAAGGGACTGATGTATTTTACCGATGGAAAGGGGCGTTATCCCAAGGAGTCACCGCCCCTATGTCACCGCCTTTGTCTTCCCTAAGGGAGAAGATATTGATGATGACAATGTTCCCTTCTGGGCGATGAAGCTTTACCAGAGGGAGAAGGACTAGTGTTAATAAGGAGAAATATATGAATATAGAAGAAGCAAAAAGAAGAAATCAAAAAGGACGGTGAAGGCCTATCACCAAAAAGGATGCCTCGGTTGCTATCAGATTCCGGTGGAACGGCAAAGACCTTTGTTTTTGATGGGGCCTCCGGGAATCGGAAAAACCGCTATCGTGGAGCAGGTGGCAGAGGAGCTGAGCATCAATCTGATTTCCTACACCATTACCCACCATACCAGACAGTCTGCCATCGGACTGCCCTATATTTCCAAGAAAAATGTATGGAGACAGGGAGGTTTCTATTACGGAATATACCATGTCGGAGATTGTGGCCTCTGTTTATGAACAAATTGAAAAGACCGGCATTTCCGAAGGGATCCTCTTTCTGGATGAAATCAATGCGGTGTCGGAAACATTGGCGCCTACTATGCTGCAATTTCTTCAGTATAAGACCTTCGGTATGCATCAGGTTCCGGAGGGCTTTTGTGCTGGTGACTGCAGGAAACCCTACAGAGTATAACAAGTCGGTTCGGGATTTCGACATTGTAACCTTGGACAGACTCAGAAAAATCGATATTCAGGAGGATTTTTTTCCAGCTTTAAGAACTATGCCTATAATGCAGGGCTTCATTCCGCCATCCTTTCCTACCTGGAAATCAAGAAGGAGAATTTCTACTTTGTGAAGCAGGATTTAGACGGAAAAAACGCTTTGTCACCGCCAGAGCCTGGGAGGATCTGTCTAAAATCATGCAGGTCTACGAGGAACTTCATTATCCTTTGGAAGAAAAGCTGATGGCGGAATATCTTGCGGATGAAGAGGTGGCCAAGGACTTTGCTCTTTATTATGACCTGTATTGCAAATACAGAGAAATCTATCATGTACCGGATATTTTGGCAGGAAAGGAAATCAAGGATGTCAGCCTCTTTGTGCAGGCCCCCTTTGACGAAAAAAATCAGTCTGCTTTCCCTTTTTGGTGGAGGCCTTACAGAACGGCTTTTTATCGCTACAAGCAGGAACAAAAGGAGCAGGAGCATATCTTCGGCCTATTAAAGAAGGCGAAGGAGAAAATGCAGGAGCTTCCCTTGGAGGAGGTACTTGACAGGAAGAAAGGACTTTGGAACAACAGAGAAAGCGGGCAAAGGAAGCGAAAAATGCTTTCCAAAGACCAGGGAAAAACGCTATGCCCATTTGCTTACTACCCTTTCGGAGTACTTGAAGCTTTTACAGGAACAAAGCCAGAACTCCGAGGAGGAAAAAGTTCGGTCTTTTGAAGTCTGCTTTTCAAAAGAAAGAGGAGGAAAGGAAAAAGGATGTGGAAGAAACCGGGCCAGATGCTCAGCAACGCCCTCCATTTCCTAGGGGAAGTTTTTCGAGAGGGACAGGAGTTGCTGCTCTTCTTATCTGAGCTTAGCAAGAGTAAGTATGCCTTGGCCTTCCTTTCCGAGGTGGGAAATGAAACCTACTCCCAGTATAACCAGTACCTTTTTATTGCAGGATCAGAAGAAGTCCTTGCAGGAAGAGCTTAGAGCAATGGAGCTGTAGGAAAGGAAGAAAGGAAGCTTAAGCTATCACGAAAAGATAATTCAATATATTTTATTGGTTTTGTAAAGAATTACGATAAATATCCTGCATAAAAAAATATAAACATAATTTTTTTGTATTTTTTTAGAAATCATTAATTTAATTTATAATATTTTACAAGAAGCAGCTTTTCTTATTGACGCAGAATGTATGAATCGTCTAAATAAGAAGACTGCTTCTTTTTCTATTTATTTTTTTAAATAGAGCTATTAAAAATCAAGTCTAAAATTATCTTGACCTAAGAAGAAAAACACTTAAGTTAGGGGACTGCTAGCATCGTGTTAGCAATAACTAATTAATTGGCTTTGATGATGTCAGAAGTCATGGCTGGAGTTAATGAAGCTTATTTTTGTGGAATAAATTTTTTTGTTGTGATTTACGTGAAGTCATTAGCTCTTGCCTTTACACTGAACGATCCAAGGCGGAATAAGGAGGGAAAAATGGTAAGGAAGGGATGGAAAAAAATGCGGCGATTTTTGACAGCGATGAGCTTGATGCTGCTTCCCACATTCCAGGCCTATGCAGTAACCGCAAGGCAGAATACAAATGGGAATTTTGTTCAAGAGGAAGGAAATTGGAGATTTAAGACTCCGGAAGGATCCAAAGTTGAGGGCTGGGTGGTAAGTAACAACGAATGGTATTACTTAGATCCTGCAACAGGAAATCTTCATTCCGGATGGTTAAGATTATCTGACGGACAAACCTACTTTTTTTATATACGATTCATGATGGCAATTTCGGAAAGCTTGTGACCGGTTGGAACTGGATTGACGGCTATTGCTATTATTTTGAGACTGCGGATAACGGGCAGAACGGAATCTTAAAGACCAACGGCAGAACTACGGACGGATATTTGGTAGATGCAGTAGGACGTTGGGTAAATGAAAGCACCGGTGAGGCAGTCTATGAGGCAGGAAAGGGTCTTCCCTCCTCTGAATCCGATCAGCAGGGTAGCAGGTGCGGATCGTCCTATTCCACAGGTGGCAGGAGTATCCAGATCTTCCGGCACATCTGCTTCATCCGGTAGTACAGGAAGCCGTGGAAGTTCTTCCGCTAGCGGAAGTGAAAGCATCGGAAGCCGTGGAGGTTCCACATCCGGTTCCGGAAATAGCACAGTAAACAATGGCAACGCCAACACCGGAAATACTGCTAATAACGGCAGTGCCAATGCAGGAAACAATGCAAGTAACGGCAGTGCCAATTCCGGAAACAATGCAAACAACGGCAGTGCCAACACCGAGAACAATGCGAATAATACTGCCGACAATAAGCAGGACAGCAATAAGCAGGAAGCAAAGACTGCCGTAAACGCGGAAAAGACCAAGGCTGTACACACAGAGCTTGGTGACTTCGTTTCTGTAGTTTTCAACGAGGGAAGCATTTCCGACTACGATGTGTATGTGGACGGTGTAGATGTTACTGCCGCTTTGACCAATGTGGATGATGAAGGAAAGATTGTAAAGTGGATCAGTACCGTAGCTTCCCCTAAGACTTTGGAAGTAAAGAAGAAGGGAACGGAAGAAACAGTACAGACCATCACCTTAAACAAGGGAACGGCTACCGAGGCGGTAGAGGTGGGAAATCCGGAGGATGCACCGAAGTATCTGCTTACCAGAGGAAGAGTCAGCATTTACGATTACTACCTTGGACCAAAGGACAAGGAAGGAAAGGAAAAGCTCTATCCAAGTACTACTACCTTTGACTTGACAGAAAGCCGTAAAGAAAAATTCCAAGAATGTCAGCACCCAGTACTATGTAAAGCCTGTTACCATTGATGAACAGGGAAGAGGCGTAGACGGACAGCAGCTTGTTGCGAAGTTCAGCCTTTCCGGGGAAGAGCAGACCAAGTGGTTTAAGGGTATTGATAAGATTGCTCTACTTCGTTATGACGACAATACCTTGATTAACGGTAATCTTACCCATAGTGTTTCTACAGAGAAGAGCAAGTATGGTACCAATGGCGTTATCACCATTCCCACTAACCAGGGAAATATGAGAAGCCACGGTTTATATCTATTAAATATTCATTCTTCCTATACAGAGGAAAGCGTGACCATTCCTGTAGAGTTTGTAAAGGCTGCAAAGTTTAGCTTAAAGCTTCAGGCCCAGAGCAACAATGCTAAGCAGGGAGAGAGAGTAGGCTTTGATGTTGTTGGAGAAAATGGTGCTACTTTTGGCAATGACCTAAAGGTAGACAATATGCAGGTTACCCTGATTAAGCCGGACGGAAGCTCCCATAACCTAACTTATATCAACGACTTCTTTAACTTCATCAACTACTTTATTGTTTATGGTACCGGCGGAGAAGACGGAAAGACCGTAAATACCGATCAGGTAGGAACTTATACCCTAAAGGTTCGCTATGCCGGCTATCAAGAGATGGAAACAAAGTTTGAAATCTTCCCCGGAAAGGCCGTAAATACAGAGGATTCCGATACGGAAAAGGCGGCAAGATCCGCAGCCAGAAAGAAGAGTAGCGGAAGCAGTTCCGCTAGCACCGGAAAGAAGGCAGATTCCGTTTCCGCAGCAACTGCCGGAAGCATCGGTAAGAAGAAAAACAGCAAGAAGAAGGCTTCTGAGGGTGGATAGTACCTCCTCTGCAACCGGAGGCGGAAGTACCCACTATGATGCCAGAGTCATTTTCAACTATGACTTACTGAGCAATGCTTTACTCTTAAATGAGCTGGGTATGCTAAACAGCGATGCGTCGGCTGTGGTAGAGCAATATTTCAACATGACCATCGATGACAGCTCCTACCTCTACAATGAGGGAGCGGAGGCTTTCTATAGCTACCGTGATTACTTAAATGCTAACGCGGAGAAGAGAAGAGCCGGCGGAAAGCTCCTTAGCTTTAAGGATTTTATTGCTACGGCTCAGAAGAAGGACTACAACGGGCCTTCTCAGGTCTTAAATGTACTGGAAGACGGACGCCTTGGTGCTCTTACCGACTTTAAGCTGGTAAAGGGAGAAAAAGACTCCTAGCTTTAAAGGAACCACTACGGAAGTAGGTGGAGAATTCACCTTAATGACAGAGGATAAGGAGTACTTAAAGGCGATTACCGGAATTACCGTGGATGGACAGAGTGCAAACCTTCTGAACAGCTACAATAAGCCGGTAGAAATTAAGCCTGAGGAAGGAACCATCCTGGTGCATCGTTCCGCATTTAACTTCTTCAATACTCCGGAGCTTTCTACTCATACCCTTCGTATCAGTGCAGGAAGCAAGTACAGAGATGTGGAGCTGAAGTTACAGTTCAAGGAGAAGGCGGATAATCTGCAATTTACTGTAGAGGGAGAGGCATTTACCGAGAAGGATGTGGTACTTTCCTTAGGAACTTCCGAGGAAGCGAAGAATGCTTTAAAGAGCTTTGCGGGCATTCAGCTAAAGGCGCCAAACAGCTCAGAATTAAGAACCCTTTTAGATGCTATGGCAGGAGGAAAGTCCGGAAACGATTACTATGTTCTGGATACGGAGAAAGGTACCATTACCTTAAAGGCAGGCCTTTTTCAAAGAAGCAGGAGAATATCAGTACTTTGTCAAGCTTTCAAACAGAACAAAGAACCTTTCCGGAAAGATTGATGTGAAGGAAAAATGCAGACACCCCCACCAATCCGGACGAAAATGCCAATACAGAGGGACATCCTGAAACAGCAAGCTTTGAGGGCAGTTAATGAGAAGGATAAGGACAAGAGCTATAGAACTCTTAGCTTTACCGGCTTAAAGAGAGATGAGCTTCATGCTTACCTGAACAATATTGAAGCGATTAGAGTAAACGGAGAAGACTATACCGAGGCTATTAATTCTCTTAGAATCCGAGAGAAGCAGTATATTGCAATCAGCTCCAAAGGGAGACGGCTATCAAGATACCCTTCGTTTAGATAAGACTTCCTTGGTAGAGGGAGAGAATAAGATTGTTATCGAGTTAAAGGATAAGACTAAGAAGATTTTCAAGGTCAATCTTTCTTCCGATAAGAATAATGCTTCCAATACGGAGAATGGTAATGTTTCCGCACTGAAAGCAAAAAGAAATCAGTATGGTGAAAAAGCTTCTATGGCAATGTAGAAAGCTTTGCAGTTCTTTTCGAAGGGGATTCCAAAGAAGTACAGGCAAAGCTGGATCAGATTGAAAGTGTAAGCCTGAACGGAAATGCTTTGGATAAGGCCAGTGCATTTGCAGGAGGTTTTGGAAGCTTCCCGGAAAAATTCCTATGCAGTGAAGAATATTGTGGAGCATACGGCGCAACACCAAGTCTTCAGCTTTCCGCAAGTTCTGTACAGGAAGGCACTAACCGTTTGCTAGTGAAGTTTACAGACGGAAAGACTCTTAGTCTAAACTTTGACCATAACGGAAAGATTGTGGAAGAAGCAGCAGTAGAGGAAAAGGAATTAGTTATTGCCTCTATTAAAAAGACAAAAAAATTCTGTTCGGCTCCATGTTGGAAGTGAAGTTCAAGGATATGGACCAGAAGGCTATGGCTGATTTTTGAGAAAAACAGTACAGTCTGTAAGCTTAAACGGAAAGAGCCTGAACAAGGAAATTCATAGCGGATCCAAGGAAGGAAGCTATCACTTTGCTTTGATTACCGATGCTTATAGCGGCGTAGACCATCTGATCCTTTCCCCGGAGGATGCTAAGGAGAAGGTAAATACCCTTGTTATTGAGGCAGAGGGCTATAAGAGCCTTACGGTAAAGTTTGACCAGGGATGGTAATATTCTGGAGGACGAAGCGGAGGAGGCAGCAAAGGATAATCACTTGGAAGTAGTGGAAAAAGAGAATCCAGAAACGGCGCGAAGTACTTTGCTTTAAGCTTCCCGGGATGAGTGAAGAAGAGGCAGCAGCTTATCTTGCAAAAGCTTTCCAAGGTGACTGTAAATGAAACAGTTTATTCTTTAACTTCTACTCCCTACCGTTTATACGAAAAAGCAGTATTTTGTGGATAAGAAGGACAAGAATTCTACCCTTAATGCAGCTCTTGCGTTAACCCTGAGGCCGGCAGTGTGAAGATTGGGGAAAATGAAGTGGTTCTGGAGACAAAGGACGGAGAGTCTCAGAGCTATCTCTTTACGGTAGAAGCCTTGACTCCACCTGCGTTTGAGGAAGCAGATCAGCAAAGTAGAGGAGAAGTAGAAATTTCCTTTACCGGAAAAAGCGGCAGATATCAACGCTTACTTAAAAAGAGAACAGCTTACTGTTACTGTAAATGGAAAGAAGCTGGAACTTCAGAGATACCGAGATCATTTACAGTCTGCTCCTGCTAGTGGAGCTATTGAGTATAGCTATGTTGACAAATGTAATCATTTCTTTATCGGAAAGGATGCCCTTCAGGCCGGAGAGAACACCGTCACCATCAGTTCTCCGGATTACAAGGAGCAAAGATTCAGCTTTACTTATGAGAAATAAGGTTCGGAGAACCTAAATCCACCGGCGGAAGAAAAGTATTTTTATGAAAAGGTTAGGAAAGAAGCAGAGATTCTTTAGCTTCTTTTCCTAGCCTTTTTTCTCTTTTTAGCTTACTATGGTAAAGAAATGAATTGTTGTATAAAAACTTGACTTTATAAACGCATTGATAGAGAAGTCATGGGATTAAGGCGTGGAAAAAAACGCAGGAAGCATGATGATTTAGAAAGGTTAGGGCGCTATGGGAAAGAGACCAAGAATCAAATTAACGGTTACCGACAGAAGGGGCAAGATGGGCTGTCATAGAGGGCATCATATAGGACAGACCTTTGATTTTGATACGGAGCGGGGAGAGATTTGCCCTATGGCCATGCACTGTGCCTTTCCTTATATTGATATATTACGTTACGGCGGAAAGATTCCCGGACAAGAAGAAGGAACAGCAGAGTTTTGCTGTTCCGATGCAGATACCATTATGGTATTTAAGGCAGAAATTGTAGAGGACGAGGGGGTTTAGAAGATAAAGCCATATTTATGGAGAAGCTTCTTTGCCATTTCACAATCCTCTCCGGTGTAGAAGGAGATTTGCAGAGCTCCTTCCCTTTTTCACGGTTATGATTGATGCCGAGATTTCGGATGCTGACCATATTGGAAGCCAGAATGGTGGAAATAATGGAAATGGCGCCCGGATGATCCTGCACATGAAGAGAAATTGCATATTCGCTATGAATCAGTCCCTGGGCGGAGCTGTCCATAGAATTCCGGTATTCTCCGGATTCTCGGAAGAGCTCCGCAATACCCTGGGGCTCTTCTTTTTGTATAGACGTTTTTATTTCCTCCAGCAAATTTTGGTAATGGGCAATCATTTGAAGAATCGGTTCCTTATTACTGAGGCAGATTTGCTGCCACATAATCGGAGAAGAGGAGGCGATACGGCTAATGTCTTTAAAAGCCCCTGCGGCAAGCTTTTTCATCGTTCCCTTCTCATCTTCCTCTTTGAGAAGCTTTACAAGACTTGCGGCAATCAGGTGGGGGAGATGACTCACACAGGCCACGGATTTATCATGCTCCTCCGGACTCATCACAAAGGGAATGCTGCCAATGGAGGAGAGAAAACTTTTCATTTTCTCGATAGACTCTGTAGGAAAGCCCCTGTCCCGGAGTCAGAAGATAATAAGCATTTTCTAAAAGGAGAGAATCGGAGGCTTTGTAGCCGGAAGATTCCGAACCTGCCATAGGGTGTCCACCGCAGAATCTTGAAGAAAGGCCTAAAGCTTCCGCTTCTTCCATAATGGAGCTTTTGGTGGAGCCTACATCTGTAAGTAAAGTATGAGAAGGAAGCTTAGGCGCCAGTTCCCGTAAGAATTTTTCGATTCCACTCCACCGGAGTGCATAAAAAGAGAAGTTCCGTATCCGAAGGAATTTCTTCAATACTTTGCAGTCCTTTTTCTATAATTCCTTCCGAAATAGCCATCTCTACGGAATGTTGATCCCTCTCAGTACGGAAATTTTGGCATTAGGATATTTTTGATGGCTTTGGCGATAGAGCCTCCGATAAGCCCCAGACCGATAAAAGTAAAATTTTGCCACTCCATAGTTTTCTCCCCCTATGAAACAATATATTTCCAAATTATACAGGAAAATATCGGAGAAGAAAAGAAAGGGGAAGGTGCAAAAAGAACTTGTGTAAAAGAAGTCGTGAAAAGGAAAAATTAGAGATAAAAAGAAATACTATCTTAGCAATAAAAAAACAGAGAGCTGGCCAAAGTTAGGTCTACTCACCAACATCTACCAGACATCTCTATTTCTAATCTAAATCATTTACCTGATATTGGAAAGAGGAACGTAATAAAAAGATACAAAAAAACAACAGAGCGCTACCCCAGCTACTCGTAGCCCGGTCCTACCCGCAACCTCTGTCATTGGAGGAAATTTAGCACAATTCAAAAGGGATGTCAATAATAGGTTCTTGGCTTTTGTCTTATAAAAGCTTAGAACCCCTGCGTGGCGAAGTTAGCGAGAGCGTGCCCCAAATTCAGACCCATACTGTATGAAAAATAAAAATCTATTAAATCTTCTTATATCCTCATTTATCCTTTAATCCCTGATTGTGCCACCCTTCGATAAACTGTTTTTGGAAGAGGAAGAAAATCAAAATCACGGGAATCACCGCCATCACCGCTCCTGCCATCTGCATGGGATACTGGGTGGTGTACTGCCCCTGCAAGGTGGAGAGGGCAGGACCCAGAATCATATTTTTGGGTGAGGTGTTTACAATGAGTGGGCCACATAAAGTCATTCCAAGCAAATTTAAAGGTGAAAATGCTTAGAGTTACCAGCCCCGGTTTCACCAAGGGTAACATGATTTTTCCCGAAAAATCTGATAGCGGTTGCAACCGTCTATAATGGCTGCTTCTTCCAGTTCCACCGGTAGGGAGAGGAAAAAATTGCCGCATCAAGAAGGTTCCGAAGGCGCTGAAAAGGTTCGGAATAAAGAGGGCTGGAATACTGTCCAAAAAGCCCCATTTTCTGAATAATCAGATACTGAGGAATCAGGAAAATCTGTCCCGGTACCATAAGGACGGAAAGTAGTAGAATAAAGATAAGCATTTTTGAAAGGGAAACTTTATTCTGGCAAAGGCATAGCCCTGCCATGGCGCAGAAGAGAAGCTGTGCCACTACCGTGATCACTGTGGACAGAAATCGTATTGAAAGTAAATCCGTGCAAAGGGCAGGAACTTACAATTTGGGTATACGCCACAGTGATAAATTTCTTTGGGAAAAATGGTGGGAGGTATCTGCATTGCCTCTCCGCTGGTTTTAAAGGAGGTCAGTACCATCCAAAGAAAGGGGAAGATGGTTACGCCAAGACCGGCAAATAAAATCAAATGAACAAATAGCTTTTTCCAAGAAAATTTCTGATTCATCTTTTTCTCCTCCTTTCTAATAATTTACCCACTTCTTTTGTACAGAGAACTGTATCAAGGTAATCAGCATAATCACGGCAAAAAAATCAAAATAGAAATGGCCGCCGCATAGCCCTTATAGCCGTAATCGAAGGCCTGCCGGTAGAAGAGCATCACCACAGTCTGGGTGGATTCATAGGCAGGGTTTGATTTCAATACCATCATATACACCACATCAAAGACCTGAAAGGCACTGATGATGGAAGTAATCATAACGAAGAAGATGGTAGGAGTCAGTAGGGGAATAGTAATCTTAAAAAACTGGCTTAGCGGGCCTGCACCATCAATGGCTGCCGCCTCATAGTAGCTTTTAGAGATTCCCTGCATACCGGCCAGTAGAATAATCATGTTATACCCCACTGTCATCCAAAGCCCTACCAGCATCACCACGAAAAATAGCGGTTTTGGAATTGGTTAGCCAGCCGATTCGAGGGCCTCCGAAGGAGGTGATTACAGCGTTTAAAATGCCCATTTTCTCGTTAAAAACCCATTTCCAAACCATGGCAACAGCCGCTGCCATAGTTACAGAGGGAAGGAAGTATAGGGTGCGGTAAATAGACTTTCCTTTTATCTTGGCATTTAGCAAGGCGGCAATGACCAGAGAAAGAAAGAGACCTACCGGCACGGTCACCACCACATATTTCAGGGTATTTCCAAAGCTTTGAAAAACCTCTTTGTCGGAAAGCATCTGGCGATAGTTCTCCAAGCCGATAAAATGGGTCACATTGAACTTGTTTACATCATTAAAACTGAACCAAAAGTTTTGGATGAAAGGGCCAAATATAAAAGACCAAAAGTCCGATGGTGACCGGGGCGATAAAAACATAGCCTGCAATCCAGTCCTTCACTTTCCAGGATAGTCCGGCCTTTTTTTCCTTTGATTTCATACATCCTCCTTCTGCCCTAAGAGAAAATATCCCGGAAGCTTTTTCTCCCGGGATAGTAAAGCTTATTGATTCTTGGCAAGGAATGCATCAGCTTCTGCCTTTAAAGCCTTACAAGCTTCTGCAAGACTTTCTTCTCCGCTGTAAGCCTTCTGCAAAGCCTTGGATTCCATATCGTAGAGCTGTGCAGCATTTTTACATACAGGAAGGGATATGCCTTGTCTGTATGGGCAGTATAGACTGCTAAAATCATACTTGTCACTGGACTTGGCGAAAGAGCTCCTGAGATTCGTCTCTTGCGGAAATAACCACACCGGTATTTCCCTGAATGTCCATAGCTTCCTTACTGCTGAGCCAGATGGCAAAATCTGTAGCTGCTTCTTTATTTTTACTTCCTTCATAAACTGCAAAGCCTAAACCATTGATGCAGTTTGTGTCTACTCCATTGAAGCTGGGAAGCTCTACGCAATCAATCTTATCCTTGATATTGTCGTTGGAAGTATACTCCGGAACCATATAGGAACCGGCAAAGGTCATTGCCAGCTGTCCCCCTTCAAACATGGCATCTGCGGAAGTCTCGGAAAGAGCTGCGGAGCTGGGGGAGAGTTCCTTATCAATCATATCAATCCAGCACTGAATTCCGCCCTGGGTCTTGGGATCCTCATAGCCGGAAGTCTTTTTGTCTTCACTGAGAATCCAACCACCGTTGGCAAAAACGGTCTGATAGTACCGGGTTTGGAAGTCTACAGGGCAGGCGAAAGGGATAAACACCCTCATCCAGACCTGCTTGCTTCAATTCCTCAGCTTTAGCCACCAAAGTCCTCATAGCTCATGTCGTTTGTCGGGTAGCTTACACCGGCCTCATCAAAGATTTCCTTTGTTGTACCAAAGGGCATTGGTATCAAAATCCTTAGGAACGGCATAGTTCTTTCCGTTACGAACATAGTTGTTTACCAAAGACTCAGGGAAATTATCTTTAATATCGGACTTGGCGATAGCATCGCTAAGATCTGCCGGATTCCCCATCCACATAGCTGTCGGTATGGAGTACATTTAACCAGAATACATCAGGAGCCTTTCCGCCTGTGGCAGCAGCCTCCAGCTTGGTCCAGTATTCTCCGCCCTTATAGGGGGTGAGCTGAACTTCAATGCTGACATTCGGATGAGCCTTGGTATAAGCTTCTACTAAAGACTCGGTCATGGCTCTTTGCTTTTTCATCCCAAATTGCCATGGAAAGGGCTACTTTTCCTTCGGACTTTGCTTCTCCGGAAGCACTTTCTCCGCTTGCCGCCTTATTTCCGCAGGAAGCCAATAGGGCAGCTCCCATGGTCAACAGGGTAGCCAGTGCCAAGAGTTTTTCTGTTCTTTTTTTCATAATTTTCTCCTTTGCTCTTGCTTTATTCTTTACAAGTCTTGCAAGTTATTTGCAAGCACTTGTGATGAACCAATCTTTTCTGAAACGAACTACAGTTTATGAAGGGGTATATGCTTTATGAAGAGGCATATGCTTTATGAAGAGGCATATACTTTATAAAAAGGAATGTACTGTGTGAAACGAGATACATTTTTGAAGCGAAATGGAGGCATCCAAAGCTTCTTTCCTAGCGGAATAGTCCGGCTTAGTCTTTGGAAATTCTATAACTGCCTGTCTGTAAATCTACTTCTACAGCATATCCGTTTGCAAATGTGGACCTTTGCCGATATCCCTTGTCATCCAAAATTTCATGCTTTACAAGCTCGGCATCTCCCACATTTTCATGGAAATTGCTAACGATGCGTACCCTTTCCAAAATGCTTCTCCCAAGGCATTTCCTCTTCCAAAGTAAAGGCTCCGTCAATGCCCGAGATAGGCAGGATCTCGAATAAGATAAGGGCACCGCCGTTTAGCAGGGCATAAAGCATGTAGTCCTCCTCCGGCAGCTTTTCCATCATCCAGGGAATAACCAGACAGTCATGGTAAACCAGATTAAACATGGGAATGGGAATTCCGTACTTGGGGCTTCCCGGCTCCCGAAGCATAAAGTCATAGGGAGCGTAGTGGCAGAAGACCAGCCAGGGCACAGCCCAATCATTTACCTCTTCGGAGCTTGGCAAAATGTCTTTACTCAGGAGATAACGGAAGCACTGGCATCGGTATTCATAAGAATCTTTGCGCCGCATTTTATGCCTGGGATTATCACATTCATCTCCCTCGTTACAGGTAAAGACATCCAGATAAGCTCCGTCTAAATTGATTCCCTCTCCCAAGAGTCTCTCAAAGTTTCTTCGGACATAGTAGGGGGCCTGACTGGTACATAGGTAGGCTTGGGGGCCGCCTGCCCATCGGGCGTGAGTGAAAAATGCTGCCATCGGGACTTTTTGCAGGCAAGGTCATCTTGATAGCTTTCCGCCTTCTTATAGAAATCTCTGTACTGGTCATGGATACCGAAGAGGAAGCCCAATTCTTTCATGGTATCGGACAGTTCCCGCATACCTTCCCAGCCACCGGCTTCTATGCAGGCAGGCCCTACATCCGGGTGCTTATTATCATAGCCCGCATCTCCCCAGCCATCCAAAATGGAAGTAGAGCTTCTCTATGCCATCCGCTTTTAGGGCTCTCATTTCTTCGGCTCTTTTTCGGAAAGTAGTGAGGTGGTTATTTTTATCCGGAGCATCCTTGTCAAAGAATTCCGAATCCGGCTGGACACATGTCTTTATCCCTTTGTGGACAAAGGAAGCTCCCAAAAGTTTTCTTATAGAAGGATTAGCAACTTCCTTTTCCTTTAAGGTCTTCAGCTTGCCTTCCTCCCTTGCCAGCTTTCGATAAGTCTTTAAAAGACTGTTGTAGTCGCAATTTGATAGGAAGAGATAGCGCACAATCCGGCGATATTCCATTTGCCCAAGACTGGGTTCAATACGAAATTCTATGCTAGTTTCCATGCTACCTGCTTCATGTACCGCCTCATAGCCCATGTTCCAAGGGGTAAGGCTTTCCGCAAGATAGCCCTCACCATCCTTGACTTGTCCGAAAATGGGGAGGTAGGCGCTGGCTGTACCGAAGCGTCCCTTGAACCCGTCCTGATGAAAGCTTACATCCCAGGTGTTGGGAATCAGGATGCCCTGCTCCTTAGGGATAAGGCTGTACCAGGAAGAACTTTCTTTATGAAAAGAGAAAGGTCCCGGAAAGAGGATTTTATCAATATAATCTATAGGCGCTTCTGTTAAGGGAATCCATTCAAAATAGACCTGCTTTGTGCTGTACTCAATCCAGACATAGGTTTCAAAAGAGAAGGAGAAAGCTCTTCTTTTTATCTACTATAGGAAGAGGGCAGAAGAAAATCTTTGTAAAATGCTGCGAATTCCTTCACCTACACCGGTATGAATCAGCTCATGGCTTTTTGCTCTTGGCATCTTTAAAGTAGAGTAGGAGATTTTATTGTTTCGTTTTCATCTTTGCTTTTTTTCTCTTTTTCTGCCTTGTCGATCTTGTTATCCCTGCCTGGCTCCGGTAGATAAAGTTAACCTTCTTTTTCCTGCAAAAAAACAATATAAGGAGAAAAAAATCTGCCCTTGTTTCCCATTTGGCCTTTCCGGCTGTCAATAGAGTATCGTAGGGTGTCTTGATTAAACTCTAATGAAAATGTCTTTCATAAAGAAAAGCTGTAATTTTGACGTATTCATAATCTTTGCACTCCCTAAAGAAAGTCTTTTTCGATAGAAATATTTTGCTATATTATATCCTTTTTTTGGTTTTTATTTGTTGAAATATACTGTAAAAATAGCTTTTTGTGCAAATACTACATTGAAATGTGCAAATGGAAATAAAGAAGAAACAAAAAGAAAAAGAGGCTTTATAAAAAGCCCCTTCGATGGTTTTTATAAATATGATTTTTGAATTTTCCAATAAAAAAATCGAGGTGACAAGATTCGAACTTGCGACCCCCTGGTCCCAAAACCAGGTGCTCTACCAAACTGAGCACACCTCGGAGTTCCTTCCGTAGAGGAAAGGAACGTCGTTATATTACCCTAAAAGTGAATATTTTGTCAATAGAATTTTTCAGAATTTTGATCATAAAAAAATTTTTGAAATTGTTTAGAAAAATGGAGTTGTAAAAATCAAAAATAATAAAGAATTTTCGGCAATATAGGGTCTGAATATGGGGGCAGTCTGGGCCCATCAGTACTTACTGAAAGCAAGCAGAGCGAAGCTTGAGGTTAGTACTGCTAATGTGCGAAAGCTAGCGGAAAGCGTGCCCTAATTCGAGCCTATATTGCTATAGAAAAATCTTTTTAATTTTTACAGTCTTCTGTATTTCTATTACAATTATTCCTCCGGAATAGCCTTTCGAACAGCTTCTACCAAAGCATTTCTACTGAAAAGTGCATCCTCGCAACTGCGTCGATGTCATCTACAGTATCTCTGTTCTTTCCCTGTTAAAGCAGGCATAGAACTTCTTCTTACATTGTCCCAGAAGACGGAATTGCTTCCGGAAAAGGTATCGTTATCTTCCACTTTGAGAATGATTCTTTGCCTTGACTATCCCAGGTTACCTTTCACCTTTTACGGTGTAGTCATAGGGGAGCAACTTTGCTTTCTCCATAGAATGTTTTGATATAGCTGGGGTCTGTGTCTTCCTTGAGGCTTCTCTACAGGTTGCTTTCCTCCTTCTTGTTAGAGCCTTCAGGGAGTCGGGTATTTTCCGTATCCTCATCATATTTCCAAATGAAGCGTTAAACTCATTTTGCCCCATTGCGGATGAGGATTCTTTCAGGTTAACTCATAAGGCTAGGCTTATCCTCCGAGCATTCAAAACGGTATGATTCTGGGGAAGCTCTTTGCCCTTTTGGTTTTCTTACAACTACGCTGTAATCGCTGATGAAAATTTCTCTTCTTTTTGCCGTAATAGAAATATCATCATGATACAACTTGTCCTCTGGCAGTTTGAATCTGCTCTTTGGAAATGTCTTTTATCTACTAGCTTTTTCATCCATGCCAAAAACACCTCTGCATGGCTGGGAAGAAGATCATCAGAGGAACTTTCTTCTTCGATGGAAGGCGTATTATCTGCCGGATCTTCAATGTAGTTCCAGACATAATGAATCCTCATGGGGTCCAATCGGAATAGCGTTTTTCCAGATTTGATGATAATTCTGGCGTGACTTTTTGAATCAAAAAGGTTCCAGTCTTTGTATAAGGAAGATTCTCTCCTTTGCTGTTTTTTTATTACAACAGTAAAGTCTTCCCTTTTGTTATGTCCCTTTCATTTTTGCGGAACCTTTACACCTTTGAAAATGAGCTGTCCTCTATGTTTCTTTACTTCATCCAAATTATAGTTATCATCTACTACTTTTTCACCGCGCCAGTAAAACCTCTACATGGGCGGGAAGAAGGAGCATCATTAGCTTCTGTGTCAGAGGGGTCGGCTTCTCAATGGTGGAAGAGGAAGTTTTATCGTCCTTTTTCGGTCTCTCTTTCGGAGTCTCCGGCTTTGGATGTGTTTCGGGTTTAGGCTTCTCAGTTTCTTCCTTTTCAATCGGTGCATTTTTCCTCGAAACTTAAAGTTTAAAGAGAAGGTTCCATGTTCCTACAAAGTACTGGAGCTATAGTTCGGGAATTCTACACGGAACATAATTCCTCTGCTAGTACTCACTGCTGTTAACTCTTCACCATCCTTATTATAGGCCTTTGCCATAAATTCCTTAGCGTTCCAAGCTTCTTGGAACTTCTTGGGAACAGACTGATTAAAGACGCTTTAATTCCTCCGCTACTCTGTTCCCATTCTGTTTCTGGCGTAAAGGTATAGCGCTTTACCAGTTCTCCTGCCTTGGTACGAATCTCTACCTTAGCGGGAACTTGATTAGCCAGATCTTTAACATTTACGGTAAAGCTCTGGGATAAATCCACGTCGCCCTTATGGTAGCGAACGATAATAGTGTTTTCACCAACGGTATTTAAGCTTGTGTTATTTTCCGGAGTGGAGCTAAAGCCTGCGACCTTTGCCAGCTCCCAGTTTTGGTACAGCTTATTGTTACCCTGCTCGGTTACAGCTTCTACGATTAAATCATCAATCTTTAAAGCATCTCCCACATGGTATTCTTTCTTTGCCAAATGGGGAGTCCAGCTTAAAGGAAGCGATGGGGGAGTTGTCCTTGCTGGTGTCCACCTTTACGGTATAAAGCTCATAGCCCCAGGAGCTGAAGCCTTCGTGGGGTACATTCTTTAAGGAGAAGCTCCACTGGTTGGCTGTGACATCGTAAACAGATCTTGCCACTTCCTTGTTGCCATCCATTAAGTGCATGTGGTCAATCTTTCCCTTAGCGGGAATGGTATACCGGAAGTTCTCTCTATCCAGCGTAATGGTAGAGCTGTCTCCATTTGCGTAATGTACGTGGATTTCTGTAGGATATTTCTTGCGAATCTCCGCTCTCGGTACGATGGCACTGACTAAGTCGATATCCATATCCTTTTTGCAGAAAATGTACCAGAATCTCCTTGGTTCCTTCCTTTAATGGGAGAACCCTGTGCAGGGACTGGTGCTGATACCGTACTGCGCAAATTCCTCGGGACTCACAACCTTCGTTTCTCCATTGGGAAAATGTAGCTTTAGGCGAGTATCGCTTAAATCCAAAGTCTTACCGCTCTGACTGGGGTTAGGGCGACTTGCAAATTCCATATAGCTAAAGGGAAAGCCTCCCGGCCTTCTTGCTTCTTCGCCTGATTTAAGGCATTTTCCAGGGCGGAGGTATGGGAACGAAGGGTTCTGGTGGCTCCTGCCAATCCGTCATAATACTTTCCGCTCTTACCGTTAACGGATTTTTTCACTTCGTCAACAGAGTCCAGGCCCTTGACTCTTTCCAGAAGTTGATCTCTGATACGGCAAAAAAATCCGGCTGTGTATCATCGGTAAAAAACTACGCTTTCTGCGGAAGCAATCTTTCCGTTTTTCAATCCGAACCTTTTACGATATTTCGCTCCCTTTTTCCTGAAAATGGATGCCCTTCCTTAGCGGTTCCGAAATAAATGCCGTCTATCAGACTGCTCTTTTTCTTCTGTCTTAGGTTGCTCCTGGTTTTGTTTTTCCTCTTTAGGCTGTTCCGGTTTTTGTCTCCTCCTTAGGCTTCTCCATCTGACTGCCGGAGCTTTTTCTCTATATTCTGAGGCTTCTCGTTGTTTTTCTTGGCCTCGCTTTGCGATTCTTTGGAGGGAGTGTCGGAGAAACGGTGCTTCCTGTTGTGGACTCGCTTTCCTGTGGAAGCGCTTCTGCGGGAACGGCTTCTATAAGAGGAATCACCGGAGACGGAAGGAAGTGTTCTGCTGACACCGGCAACGCTTTGGCCGCTTTCTGTGCCGGGAAGTCCTTTTTCCGGCTTCATACACTACTTTGCCATTGGAAAGGTAGCGTCCGTTTTCGTCTACCGTGTATCCATCCTTGGTTAAGCCGGATACTTTTAACTCTCCCAGAGTTTTCGGATCCTCTGCCTCAAAGAAATAGCAGTAACCGTCAATCCACTGCCAGCCGGTCAGTAATTTTCCGAATTGTCCGTTGTGTAAAGTATTGAGGAAATATTTCTTTCCGTTTAAGTTTAACCAACCGGACTGAAGCTCTCCCGAATCCTTTTGGAGGTAGAACCAGTCACCCTCGGAGACAATCCATTCCTTTCGTAAGTTTTCTTCGTCTTTTCCATAATACCATTTTTCCGGAACGAGTTAAACCATTTGCCCAGGGGTGCTTGCCGGCTTGGCAAAGGGCTGATGCCGGGAAGCAGCATTGCTGTGGCTATGGAAAAGGACAGCGCATGAAAAATGCTTTCCTTTTTCATAAGGATCTCCTTTCTATCTCTATAAGAGATAGTGCGTGTGATGATGTGGTTAGAAGGGAAGAAAAATGATTGTAGTTATATAGCTAACCATATTCAATCAATCTTTTATTTATGCGAAAAATAAAGTTAGTTAAAATCTAACCATTAAGAAACGAGATTAAACTATCACAAGAGCATAAAGCTAGTCAATATCTATGAACTGTAAAAATAATTAATTGCTAATATTTATAATAATTATAATAATGACAAGGCCTTAAAAAGATAAGAAGTGTGGATTTGTGAATAGTGAAAAGGATACAATGCATTAAAATTATACAAAACCTATAAAAATAGAAAGAAAAGAAAATGTGAAATCAAAAGTGGAAATGGAGGGAGAGTAAAGGGAGGAGAGGTATCTGTTTTGTTTCATTTTCAGGAAGGATTTTTCCCTTGAAAAAAGCCGTGATTTTTCTTGACTTTTCTTTGTCTCAAGCTTATATTTGTTGAGCGTGAGTTTTCTCGCGCCTTTCTTTATGCATGCCTTTCGCAAGGTGGTCACATAAAGGGAGCAAAACTATTATGAAAGGAGACCAAAATGCCAACATTTAACCAGCTCGTTAGAAAGGGTAGAGAGACCAGCAAGAAAAAGTCCACTGCCCCTGCTCTTCAGAAAGGGTTCAACTCTTTACAGAAGAGAGCAACTACGAACAGCGCTCCACAAAAGAGAGGTGTTTGTACAGCCGTAAAGACTGCAACACCGAAGAAGCCGAACTCTGCTCTTCGTAAGATCGCCAGAGTACGTCTTTCCAACGGAATCGAAGTAACATCCTACATTCCGGGAGAAGGACACAACCTTCAGGAGCACTCTGTTGTTATGATTCGTGGTGGCCGTGTTAAGGATCTTCCCAGTACACGTTATCACATCATTCGTGGTACTTTGGATACTGCAGGCGTTGCAAACCGTATGCAGGCTCGTTCCAAGTACGGCGCAAAAGAGACCTAAGGCAAAAGAAGGCTTTAAGCCGAAATCGTAGTTTCATTTAGACATGGTTATGACGGAAAATTTGGTCACAAAGATAGATAAGCCTGTGTCCATTTCCGCATGAACTCAAAGAAGATGGGAAAAAAACATTTTCCTAAGAGAGTACCGTTGATCTAAATCCAGTATTTAAGGAGGAAGTAACGTGCCACGTAAAGGACATACGCTACACAGAGATGTACTGGCAGACCCAATTTACAATTCCAAGATTGTAACTAAAGCTTGTAAACTCCATCATGTTAGATGGTAAGAAGGGTGTTGCACAGAAGATCGTTTATGGAGCATTCGAGAAGGTTGCCGCTAAGGCAGAGAAGGATGCTGTAGAAGTATTTGAAGAAGCAATGAACAACATCATGCCTGTACTTGAAGTAAAGGCAAAGAGAGTTGGTGGTGCCACATACCGGTACCAATGGAAGTAAAAGCCTGAGACGACGCAGACCTTGGCATTAAGATGGCTTACAGAGTTTTCCAGAAAGCGTTCTGAGAAGACTCAGGCAGAAAGATTAGCAAATGAAATTATGGATGCAGCCAACAATACAGGTGCTGCAGTAAAGCGTAAAGAGGAGATGCATAGAATGGCTGAGGCCAATAAGGCATTTGCTCATTACAGATTCTAATAGGAGGAAAGACATTGGCTGAAAGACAGTATTCCCTTGAGCACACAAGAAATATTGGTATCATGGCGCATATTGACGCCGGTAAAACAACACTTTCCGAGCGTATCCTCTATTACACCGGTGTAAACCACAAGATTGGAGAAACCCACGAAGGTAGTGCTACCATGGACTGGATGGAGCAGGAGCAGGAGAGAGGTATCACCATCACCTCCGCTGCAACTACTTGCCACTGGATTCCTGAGAAGGAGCACAAGAAGATCCCCGGAGCACCGGAATATAGAATCAACCTTATTGACACCCCGGGACACGTAGACTTTACCGTAGAGGTTGAGCGTTCTCTTCGTGTTTTGGACGGCGCAGTAGGTGTATTTGACGCAAAGAGCGGTGTAGAGCCTCAGTCTGAGAACGTATGGCGTCAGGCAGATACCTACAATGTACCCCGTATGGCGTTCATCAACAAGATGGACGTTGTAGGAGCAGATTTCTTCCATTCTGTACAGACTATCGTAGACCGTTTGGGTAAGAACTGTATCATTACCCAGGTTCCGATGGGAAGAGAAGACACCTTCAAAGGAGTAATCGACCTCTTCGAGATGAGAGCTTACTTCTACAAGGATGACAAGGGTGAAGATATCGAGATCACAGATGTTCCTGAAGAGTTCAAGGACTTGGCTGAGGAATATCGTGAGAAGTTGGTAGAGCAGATTTCCGAGTTGGATGACGACCTTATGGAGAAATACCTTGAGGGAGAGATTCCGACCGAGCAGGAATTAAAGGCAGCCCTTCGTAAGGGTACCATTGCAGGACAGGCTATTCCTTGCCTTTGCGGTACTGCTTATCGTAACAAGGGTGTGCAGAAGCTTTTTGGATGCGGTTATTGATTTCTTACCCGCACCTACAGACATTCCCGATATTCAGGGAACCGATATGGATGGAGAGCCTGACAGCAGACCTTCTTCCGACAATGCACCTTTCGCTGCTCTTGCCTTCAAGATTATGACTGACCCCTTCGTTGGTAAGTTAGCATATTTCCGTGTGTATTCCGGAACATTAAAGACCGGTTCTTATGTTCTGAACTCCACAAAGGAAAAGAAGGAAAGAGTTGGACGTTTGCTACAGATGCATGCAAACAAGAGAAACGAGTTGGATGAGGTATTCTCCGGAGATATCGCTGCGGCAGTAGGATTTAAGCTTACTTCCACAGGAGATACCATTTGTGATGAGCAGCACCCCATCATCCTCGAGTCCATGGAATTCCCGGAGCCTGTTATCTCTGTAGCTATCGAGCCTAAGACTAAGGCTTCTCAGGGTAAGATGGGTGAGGCTTTGGCAAAGCTTGCTGAAGAAGATCCTACCTTCCGTGTTAGAACCAACGAGGAAACAGGACAGACCATCATCTCCGGAATGGGAGAGTTGCACCTTGAGATTATCGTAGACCGTCTGCTTCGTGAGTTTAAGGTAGAGGCAAACGTTGGTGCTCCCGAAGTTGCTTACAAAGAGACTTTCACAAAGCCTGTTGATGTGGAAGGAAAGTACATTCACCAGTCCGGTGGTTCCGGTATGTACGGACACTGTAAGGTTAAGTTCGAGCCTATGGATCCGAATGGAGAAGAGCTCTTCAAGTTCCAGTCTACCGTTGTGGGTGGATCTATTCCTAAAGAATACATCCCTGCAATCGAGAAGGGTATTCGTGAAGCTGCCAACTCCGAGTACTTGCAGGATTCCCTGTATTGGGTGTTAATGCCAACGTTTACGACGGATCTTACCACGAGGTCGACTCTAACGAGCGTGCCTTCGAGTTTGCCGGATCTATTGCCTTCAAGAACGCTATGCAGAAGGCTGATCCAATCCTTTTAGAGCCTATCATGAAGGTGGAGATTACTACACCGGAAGAGTATATGGGTAACGTAATCGGAGACGTAAACTCTCGTCGTGGTAGAATCGAAAGCATGGAAGACATCCCTTCCGGAAAGCAGGTTAATGCCTTCGTTCCATTGTCAGAGATGTTCGGATATGCAACAGACCTTCGTTCCAAGACTCAGGGTAGAGCAAACTACTCCATGTTCTTCGAGAAGTATGAGAAGTGTCCTAAGAACGTTCAGGAAAAGGTTCTTTCCAACGTAAAGAAATAATAGAATTACGTAGGAAAAAGAATGTATTTATTCCATAGAAAAAACTTAACTATGGGATAGAAAAAGAAGATTTAACAGGCCTTTTCTGTGGCCTTCAGACTACAGAAAAAGGCTTGCTTTCAAGGAAAAACTAATGATAAAAATCATGGTCACTGGGTTCTTTTCGGACGAACTTGGGATGTACTGCAATTCGCATGCTATGCATGCGTTGGTGCTTGGCATGATTTTCGTTGTATACATTTATTAGGAGGGTATTGAAATGGCAAAGGCGCATTTTGAGCGAACCAAACCACACTGTAACATCGGAACTATCGGACACGTAGACCACGGTAAGACAACTCTTACAGCTGCTATTACCAAGGTTTTAGCAGACCGTGTAGCTGGTAACACAGCAACAGACTTCGCTAACATCGATAAGGCTCCGGAAGAGAGAAAGAGGAATCACCATCAACACCTCTCACGTTGAGTACGAGACAGAGAAGAGACACTATGCTCACGTTGACTGTCCCGGGACACGCCGACTATGTTAAGAACATGATCACCGGTGCTGCTCAGATGGATGGAGCTATCCTCGTAGTAGCTGCTACCGACGGTGTTATGGCGCAGACAAGAGAGCACATCCTTCTTGCACGTCAGGTAGGTGTTCCTGCTATCGTTGTATTCCTGAACAAGTGTGACATGGTTGACGATCCAGAGCTTCTGAGCTTGTAGAGATGGAAGTTAGAGAGCTTCTTTCCGAGTATGAGTTCCCCTGGAGATGACATCCCTGTAATCAAGGGCTCCGCATTAAAGGCTCTTGAAGATCCGAAGTCCGAGTGGGGCGATAAGATCATGGAACTTATGGATGCTGTAGACAGCTATATCCCAGAGCCAGCTCGTGAGACTGATAAGCCTTTCCTTATGCCTGTTGAGGATATCTTCACCATCACAGGACGTGGAACTGTTGCTACCGGTAGAGTAGAGCGTGGAGTTCTTCATGTATCTGATGAAGTTGAAATCGTTGGAATCAACGAGGAGACTCAGAAGTCCGTTATCACCGGTATCGAGATGTTCCGTAAGCAGCTTGATGAGGCTATGGCAGGAGATAACGTTGGTCTTCTTCTCCGTGGTATCAACCGTGACCAGATCGAAAGAGGACAGGTTATCTGTAAGCCGGGTTCTGTAAAGTGCCACAAGAAGTTTACCGCTCAGGTTTACGTATTAACAAAGGATGAAGGTGGACGTCATACTCCTTTCTTCACCAACTATCGTCCTCAGTTCTATTTCAGAACCACTGACGTAACCGGTATCTGCATGCTGCCAGACGGCGTAGAGATGGTTATGCCCGGTGATAACACTGAGATGGAAGTAGATCTTATTCACCCAATCGCTATGGAAGAGGGACTTCGTTTCGCTATCCGTGAGGGTGGAAGAACTGTAGGATCCGGAAGAGTTGTTAAGATTCTTGAGTAATTAGAAAAGAATCCCTAAACGAATCTTTAAGAAAAAGCGTGTTTCGTAAGGAACACGCTTTTTGCTGTATTTTTTACCTAAAGTGCGTTATGATAGAAAAGTTAAACTGAACAAGAATAGGACAAAAAAATATGGGAAAAAAATCTTGATACTTTAGATGATGTAAAAGAAAAATGTTGTCGAAAAAGTCGAGAAAAGATTATTTTTAAAGAAAAGAAATCAACGACAGAGAAAAACTGCATAAGATTCAGAAAAAGAGAAGGATTTCCATGAGCAATCCTTTTTCTGATACCGATTATTGTCTTGGTTTTTGATTGTGCTGATTAAAAATATTGGAAGCTTTTAGGTTTCGGCGCATCACCCTATCAGGAGAAAGCAAAGCCGAAGGCAAGCTCTTCCACCATAGTCAGTTCTTCAGATGTGGAAGAGGATACAGATCAGACTTTAGCGGAATACAATGATGATGTGCTGGTGAAATTTTTCCAGGAGTATTTTCAAGCAAAGCTTGCTGCGGATGTGGACACGCTTTATCGTCTAAGCGGTGTGGAAAATCAAAGCAAGGAGCAAAGAGAAAGATTACAAAAAGCAGCTGAAAACCCAGGGCCGGATATATAGAAGCCTATGACAATATAAAAACCTACGCGGTTCCGGGTATAGGAGAGAATGAAAAGCTTATTTTCTTGCAGTATCAGGTACATTTCCGAAGGGCGAAAAACTCCGGCACCGGCTTTGATGTACTGTTATATGCGGGTAAATGACCAAAATTCCTTTGAGTTGGTGGAAAATAAAACTCCGGAACAAACAAAATTTATTCATGCCTATATTGCCACCCATGCCAATGTGCAGGATTTAATCAATGCGGTGGATTCTCAGCTTTTAGAGGCTCTGTCTTCAGATTCTCGACTGGCTGTTCTTTATGATGCCTTCCAGACCGGAAGAATCTATACCCAGGATCAGGCCTCCATTGATTCCGAGGTATCTCTTTTTAGAGGTAAATGATGATGGGCCGGCTGCGGTTACAGAATCCGATGGCAGTGTTTCCCTGTCTCCCGGTGGGGAAGCAAGTTCTTCAGCTTCTGAAAAACCCTGCATCGGCGGAAAAATGCCGGCAGAGATACTTTAGCAGCTGCCGGTACGGAAACAACAGCTACGACAACCTCAGAAGGAACAACAGAAAGTACAGCCGCCGGTAACGGATAGATGACCTGGCAGATATAGTCTTTATCCAAAGAATAGTACATAAAGTATTATCATCCGGTAACGAATAGAAGACAGAGTTATAGAAGGGAATTCCATGAATACCAAGGATTTTTATTATGATTTACCGGAGGAATTGATTGCGCAGGATCCCCTGATGAATCGCTCCTCCTCTCGACTCATGCTTTTAAATAAGGAAACGGGAGAAATCGAGCATAAGCATTTTTATGATATCCTGGATTATTTGCATCCGGGAGACTGTCTGGTTTTAAATGAAACCAAGGTGATTCCTGCCAGATTATACGGGGTGAAGGAAGATACCGGAGCGCAGGTGGAGGTGCTTTTATTACATCGAAAAGATAAGGAGCACTGGGAGTGTCTGGTAAAGCCCGGAAAGAAATTAAAGCTCGGCGCAAGAATTTCCTTTGGGGATGGAAGACTTAAGGCGGAGATAGTAGATATTTTAGAGGAGGGAAACCGGCTGATTCGCTTTGAATTCAGCGGAATTTTTGAAGAGGTATTGGACAAGTTGGGAGAAATGCCTCTTCCTCCTTATATTACCCATAAATTAGAGGATAGAACCCGTTATAATACCGTCTATGCTAAAGAAGAGGGCTCTGCGGCAGCCCCTACGGCGGGACTGCATTGGACAAAAGAGCTACTGGAGCAGTGTGAGGCTAAGGGAGTTGAGATTCTTCGCATCACCCTTCATGTAGGCCTTGGTACCTTCCGGCCGGTGAAAATGGAGGAAGTGGAGAAGCATCACATGCATTCCGAATATTATTCCGTTTCCCAAGAGGTGGCGGAGAAGATAGAAGCCTGCAAAAAAAGAGGAGGAAGAGTCATCTGTACCGGAACCACCTCCTGCAGAGCACTGGAGTCTGCCGCAAGAGAAAGTGGAAAAATAGAAGCCAAGTCCGGCTGGACAGATATTTTCATCTATCCGGGATTTTCTTTTAAGGTGATGGATGCCTTGATTACCAACTTCCATTTGCCGGAGTCCACCCTTCTTATGCTGGTTTCCGCATTGTCCAGCAGGGAGAAAATCTTGCATGCCTATGAAGAGGCGGTTAAGGAAAAGTATCGTTTCTTCAGTTTTGGGGATGCCATGTTTATTCATTAGGAATAAGGGGGAAGGATGCGTATCAATAAATGGCTCAGTGCCATGGGAATTTGTTCCAGAAGAGAGGCGGACCGCTATATTTCCGAAGGTAAGCTTTTTGGTAAACGGAGAGAAGGCAAGCCTTGGCATGGAAATCATGGGAAAAGAGGAGATTCTTTTAGACGGGAAGCTTATTTCCGGAAAGGGGCATAAGAAGGAAAAGCCCAAGCCGGTACTCTTGAAATACTACAAGCCAAGAGGCATTATCTGTACCACCGGAGAGAAGGACAGAGGGAAAAATGTCATTGAGGCCATCGGTTATAAAGAAAGAATCTATCCGATCGGTCGTCTGGATAAGGACTCTGAAGGTTTACTGCTTTTGACCAACCAGGGAGATCTGGTCAATCAAATCAATAAAGCCAGCGGCTACAAGGAAAAAGAATATATTGTTTCGGTGGATAAGCCGATTAGCAAGGAATTTTTACAGGAAATGTCCTCAGGAGTTTACCTTCCGGAACTGGAAAGAAGCACCGGGAGGGCTGTGCTTTGGCAGGATCCGAAGCTGCCCAAGGAGATTCAGCGGAAGCAGTTTCACATTGTCTTAACGGAAGGCTTAAACCGCCAGATTCGTAGAATGTGCGAAGCCCTTGGCTATGAAGTGACTCGCTTAAAGCGGATTCGGGTGATGAATATAGAACTGGGAAAAAAATGAAACCCGGAGAATATTTCGAGATAAAAAGAGAAGAGTTAGAGCTTTTTTGAGGGATAGCCCGCAGTGCAAGAGGCTTAGAAGTTAAGAGGATGGTATGGGGAGTCAAGAGAATAGCAAAATGGAAGAAAATAGCGGATTGCAAGAATCCGACAAGCAGGATAGTATTGCCCGAATGAAGGAGTTGATTTCCTTTTTAAAATGAGGCGGCTAAGGCCTACTATCAGGAGGGAGAGAGATTGTCTCCAACTTAGAGTACGACAAGGCCTATGATACTTTGCTGAGTCTGGAAAAGGAGAGCGGCGTGGTACTTTCCGGAAGCCCCAGCCAAAATGTAGGCTATGCGGTAGCTACCGCTCTACCCAAGGAAACCCATGAAACACCGATGCTTTCGTTGGATAAAACCAAGTCTGTAGAGGATCTGCAAAAGCTTTTTGCAGGGGCAGGAGGAATTCTTTCCTGAAATTGGACGGATTAACCATCGTTTTGCATTATCAGGAGGGAAAGCTTTTAAAGGCGGTAACCAGAGGAAACGGTATCATAGGAGAGTTGGTTACGGAAAACGCCAAGACCTTCCAAAATTTGCCATTACAGATTCCTTTTAAGGGGCATCTTGTGGTGCGAGGAGAGGCCTTTATTTCCTATTCCGATTTTTGAAAGAATCAATGAAGAGCTTCCGGAAGAGGGAGCCAAATACAAAAAAACCCCAGAAATCTTTGCTCCGGTTCCGTTCGTCAGCTGGATCCGAAGGTGACGAAGGAAAGAAGGGTGCAGATTTCGTTGTTTAGCCTGGTGCTTGCGGAGGAAGAGGGAAAAAGCTCCGGATTTTCATAACCAGCATGAGGAAGAGTTCCGCTTTTCTGGAAAAGCAGGGATTTTCCGTGGTACATAGAAAAATGGTGAACGCTGAAAAATATCCAAGAGGCAGTGGCGGAGTTTTCCAAGCTGATGCCGAAAAATGACTTCCCTCCGATGGGCTGGTGCTTTTATATAATGATATCGCCTATGGAGAAAGTTTGGGAAGAACCGCGAAATTCCCCGGAATGCCATTGCCTTTAAGTGGCAGGATGAGGAGGAGACTACAAAGCTTCTTTCTGTGGAATGGTCTCCCAGCAGAACAGGCTTGATTAATCCGGTGGCGATTTTTACGCCGGTGGAGCTGGAGGGCACAGTGGTCAGCAGAGCCAGTCTTCATAATATCACCTATTGCGAGGATTTGGCTCTTGGTATCGGAGATGAAATCACGGTTTATAAAGCAAATATGATTATTCCCCAGATTGGGGAAAATAAAACAAAGTCCGGGAATTTGGAGATTCCCAAGCATTGTCCCGCCTGTCAGGGAGAAACCAGGATTGTTAAGGACAAAGAAACCAAGATGCTCTATTGCACAAATCCCCATTGTCCGGCAAAGCGGATTAAGCAGTTTGCTCTATTTGTCAGTCGAGATGCCCTGAATATCGAGGGCCTTTCCGAGGTGACCTTGGAAAAATGGCTGGGCAGAGGCTTTTATCCGAGAGTTTCCGGATCTCTTTTCCTTGGAAAAAGTATAGGGAAGAAATTATCGGTATGGAGGGCTTTGGCCTAAAGTCCTTTGAGAAAATTCAGGAAAATATCGAAAAGGCTAAAATTTCCAATCTGGGTAGACTTCTTTATGGTCTGGGAATAGAGGGAATCGGTGTTAGCAACGGTAGAATGTTGGCAGAGGTCTTTTCTCAGGATCCATACAAGCTGATGGACGCTACAAAGAAGAAATCCTTCAGGTGAAGGGCATTGGGCAGGTCTTGGCAGATAGTATTGCAGAGTATTTTCAAAAGGAAGAAAATAGGCGCATAGTTTTGGAACTTCTCTCTATTTTGCATTTGGAAAAGGAGGAGAAAGAGGAAAAAAGTGGAATCAGCGGAAAGCATTTCGTGATTACCGGCGCTGTTCATCATTTTCCCAATCGAAAGGCTTTAGAGGAGGAAATCCGAAAGGCCGGGGGCAGAGTAGCTCTTCCGTGTCTCAAAACACGGACTACTTAATCAACAATGACAGTACTTCCGGAAGCAGTAAAGAAACAAGAAGGCCAAGGAGCTGGGAGTTCCGATTATAACGGAGGAAGAGTTCTTAAAGCTTTTGGAGGCTTAAGTTTTGCCGTTCAAGAAAGGCAAGAGATAGTGAAGGCTTGCAGAGATAGCGGTGAGCTTCTGAGCTGCTATATTTGAGACTTAAAGTGCCGGAAGATAGGGCGCGTATCATAAAAGGGAAGGACAGAGAATGGAAAAACTATGATTTATATTTTTCCCCACCGGGAATCGGCATTGAAAAAAATTACAGAACAGTATCTCGGTTTTTTTGGTTTTTCTATAGCTTTCTATGGCATCATTATCGGAATCGGAATGCTTCTGGGGATGTCGGTGGCATCAAGGGATTATGCCAAGCATGGCCACAAGGTGGATGATATTCAGGACTTTGCCTTGATTGTAATTGTTCTGGGAGTCATCGGCGCCAGGCTCTACTATGTGATTTTCGAGTGGGAATATTATTCCAAGCATTTGCTGGAGATACCCAATATTCGTCAGGGAGGATTGGCGATATACGGCGGCGTACTGGCGGCGATTGCCACCTGTATAGGCTTTTGTAAGAAAAGAAAGTTGAATTTTTCTGCCGATGGCGGATTCCGGTGCCATCGGATTGATTTTGGGGACAGGCCATCGGCCGTTGGGGCAAATTTCTTCAATGCGGAGGCCTTTGGAGGATATACAAATTCCTTACTGGCAATGCGGATTAAGGAAAGCATTGTGAATCCGGGGATGCTGAACAGCGATGTGCTCTCGAATTTGCAATATATTTCCGGCGTATCCTATATTCAGGTGCATCCCACATTTTTCTATGAGAGTATGTGGAATCTCTGTGTTTTTGCCTTTCTTTATTTTTACTCTAAAAGAAAGAATTATGACGGACAGATTTTTCTCTTTTACTTAATGCTATACGGTTTTGGACGCTTCTTTATTGAAGGACTTCGGGCGGATTCCCTGATGTTCTTCGGAACCGGCATTGCGGTTAGTCAGATGCTTTCTTTGCTTTTGTTTGTGATCAGTATCATCGCTCAGGTCATCCTTTATGCCAAAAAGAAGGGGAGCCTGTAAATACTTGCTTTGGAGGACTTCATGAAACATATCATTATCGGAACTGCCGGACATATCGACCATGGTAAAACGTCTCTTATCCGTGCTTTAACCGGAAGAGAGACGGACCGCTTAAAGGAGGAACAGGATCGGGGGATTACCATTGAGCTGGGCTTTACCTGGTTTGACTTAAAGGACGGCACCCGCTGCGGTGTCATCGATGTACCGGGACATGAGAAATTTATTCAGCAGATGGTTTCCGGAGTTTGCGGTATGGATATGGTGCTCTTGGTGGTGGCGGCGGATGAGGGAATCATGCCCCAGACCAGAGAGCATTTGGACATCCTTTCTCTGCTTGGCATTGAGAATTGCATTGTGGTACTGACCAAATGTGATTTGGTGGATGAGGACTGGATTTCCATGGTAAAAGAGGATATTCGGGAGGAATTCGGGGAACCATGCTGGAGAAGGCTAAGATTGTGGAGGTATCCACGAAAACCGGAGCGGGAATCGATGGCTGCAAGGATGCTATTTTGAAATGGTGAAAACTCTTCCGGAAAAAAGCCCCAGCGGCCTTCCCAGACTCCCCATTGACAGGGTCTTCAGTCTGCAGGGCCTGGGAACCATTGTTACCGGTACCCTGATTTCGGAACTTTTGACAAAGGGGGATGCGGTGGAAATTTATCCCAAGCGTCTTCCGGTACGAATCCGAAAATATCCGTGTTCATGAACAGGATGCGGAACAGGCGGTGGCAGGGCAGAGAGTAGCCTTGAACCTTACAGGATTGAAGAAGGGGGATATCAAGAAGGGCGCAGTACTGGCTCGGGAAAAACAGCTTTGAAAAATACCGAGCTTTTTGGATGCCAAGGTGCGCATACTCCTTCTTCTCAGAGAACCATTAAAAATAGAGAGAGACTGCATTTTCTGACTGGCACCACAGAGCTGCTTTTGCCGCATTATTCTTCTGGATAAGGAGGAACTTGAGGCAGGAGAAGAGGGTACTGTCAGATTCTTTTTGGAGCAGGACATGGTTTTTGCAAAAGGGGATCCTTTCCTACTTCGGTTTTACAGCCCTGTGGAAACCATTGGCGGAGGCACTGTTTTGGGAGGCCAATGCCAAGAAGAAAAAACGTTTTCGGGAAGAGGAAATTGATGCCTTAAGACGAAAGGAAGAGGGCTCCTTAGAGGAGACTTTGGAGACTTATTTCCTAGAAGCAAAATTTGGAGCCGGCCTAAAAGAGGCGGGAAAAGACCTTTCTTTGGAAAATGAGGAGCTGCTTCCCCTTGTGGAGGAGCTGTGTGCCGGAAAAAGCTTTGGGAGCTCAGTTTACAGCAGGGAACAGTTTATCTGCATGGAGACAATAAATTTTATTGGGAGACTAAATTCAAGGAAGAGTTGGAAAAATTCCGAAAAGCCCATCCCTATCGGATCGGTATGGCAAAGGCGGAATTACGGGAAAAGCTATGGAAAAAGGGCAATGCTAAGGTCTTTGATGCCCTGCTGATCCTCCTGCCCGAGCTGCAAAAGTAAGGGAGATCTGCTCTATCTTTCTTCCCAAGAAGATTTTAAAGATGCAAATTATCAAAGTATAGAAAAAAATCTATTTTAACGACTCTGGAAAATGCCGGCTATCAGCTCTTAAAATTGGAAGAGCTGGAAAGAGGAAAAGGCCAAGGAAGAAGATTTTTCAGGATATTTTGCAGAATACCGTAGTGGAAGGAAGAGTGGTGAAGGTGGGAGAGGACCCTGAACTTTTGATTCTTTCACAGGATTTGAGAAGGTTAAGGCTTGGGTATTGGAATATTTTAAAAAGGAAGAAGTCCCGGGTATTGCCACCCTTAAGGATGCTTTTTTTCCACCAGCAGAAAATGTGCAAAAGCCATGATTCAGTATTTTGACCGGGAAAAAAATCACGAAAAAAGGTTTCCGGAGAATCGGAGCGTGTGGCGGGGCCCGCTGCAAAAATAAGAAGGGAGCGCAAGGTGAAAAAACTACTGATATACGGAGATTCTATCAGCTACGGCTATCTTCCCAATGAGAAGCATCAGGACCTGCGTTTGCCCTTGGAAGAACGGTATTATTATACCTTGGAACAGGCGTTTCCCTGACTATTCCCTTCTGGTGGAGGCAAAGGTGGGGCGATGCATTCCGGAGCTTCCCTTTGAGTGGGAGGATCTGCAAAGGGCCTGTAAGGATTTTACCACTGAGGATAGAATAATTCTTTTTCTGGGAATCAACGATTACTTAAGCTTTGGAAGACCTGATGGAGAAAGGGTTATCAAAAGGCTTTGCAGAATTTTTGAGGACTGTCCTCGCATGGAATTCCCTTCCCGAAGGAACATATCCTGTATATTGCCCTCCTCTCTGTCCTTTCCCAGGAGATCGTTCTTATGAAGCCTTTTTCTACCTTGGACGGAAAAATGGGATGCTTCCCTAAAGGCCTTTTTGCAAGGAAGAAGGAATACTATGCTTTAGTCCCTTTGATTTAGCCCTTCCCCGCTTTCCGGATCGGGTGCATCTACTTCCCGAAGGACAGATTATTCTGGGAGAAGTGCTTTTGAAATTTATTAGGGACGAGCACTTTATTATTTAGTTCTTGCCAAACTGCATGGGAGATAGTTGTTTAAAAATTTTGGAAAGCTTTAAAAAAACTGTACAAAACAGCAGGATAAATTCAGCAAATAGGACTAATCATATAGAAATTTACTATATAAAGTCGGAAAAAAATTGCTATAGAGCATAATTCTGGATAAAATATTCACAATCAAACATTTTTCTTTAATGAAAAGGAGAAAAGCCATGAATGTTTTACAGGATTTTATTGGAAAAGGGAATACGTTCCTTTGGAGCTTTCTGCTGATTTTCCTGCTGTGTGGAACCGGAATCTACTACACGATTCGCCTGCGTTTTTATTCAGCTAAGACGCCTTGGAGAAGGATTTAAGCTGGTTTTTCGGACACTTTTTCCCTAAAGGGCGAAAAAGCATGAAAAAAAGGAGAGATGTCTCCCTTCCGTGCCATTGCAACAGCCATTGCGGCACAGGTAGGAACCGGTAATCTGGCAGGTGCTGCAACAGCGATTGTCAGTGGAGGTCCGGGTGCAATTTTTTGGATGTGGGTATCCGCTTTTTTCGGAATGGCAACCATCTATGGCGAGGCCGTATTGGCTCAGGTGTATAAAGAAGAGAAGGATGGCGATGTAACCGGAGGTCCTGTATATTACATTAAGGCTGCATTTTCCGGTGCCCTTGGTAAGGTTTTGGCCGGACTCTTTGCGGTATTCATCATATTGGCTTTAGGCTTTATGGGAAATATGGTACAGTCCAACTCTATCGGTGCAGCATTCCGTGAAGTTTTCCATATTATGAATCTTGAAGTTCCTCCTATGGCTATCGGTATCTTTGTTGCAGCGATTGCAGCCTTTATCTTCCTTGGCGGAACCAAGAGACTGGCAGCCGTACTGGAGAAAATTGTTCCGCTTATGGCAGGCGTATATATTCTGGGCGCGATAGTCTTTTATCCTTATGCATATCACCGCTTTGCCGGGAGCGCTGGCATCTATCTTTATCGGTGCTTTTAATCCTCAGGCAGTAACCGGTGCGGCACTTGGTATCACCATTCGCCAAGCTATTCGTTTCGGTGTTGCAAGAGGACTCTTCTCTAACGAAGCAGGAATGGGATCCACCTCATGCTCATGCCAGAGCAAAAGGCGAAGTGCCCAGATGATCAGGGACTTTGCGCAATGGTTTCCGTATTTATTGATACCTTTGTTGTTTTGAATTTTACGGTATTCGTTATTTTAACCAGCGGTATCTATGGACAGTTGGATCCTGCAACCCAGAAGCCTCTGTATACCGGTATTGCTTTTTAACCCAGAGAGCCTTTTGTAGCGGGCTTCGGTAATTTCGGCCATTTCTTTTGTAGCCATTTGTTTGTTCTTCTTTGCTTTCTCCACTGTTTTGGGATGGCATTTCTTCGGAGCGGTAAACGTGCAATATCTCTTCGGAAAGAAGGCGGTAACACTTTATTCCCTGATTGTTGTAGCTTGCATTATCATAGGAACCACATTAAGAGTGGACTTGGTTTGGGATATGGCGGACTTCTTTTAACGGTCTGATGGTTATTCCGAATGTCTTGGCTCTACTTGCTCTATTCCGTGTAGTGAAAGAGCATGTGAAAAAAATAAAAGAAATATAGGATGAATAATCCTTTTTCTAATTCTATTCCTTAAATAGTAGTAAAGAAAAAAAGTGCTGTCCGGCAGCACTTTTTCTTTGTATTTGTTATGGCTATTTCAGACTTTCGTCTAGGGTAATTTGATTATACCTGGAGATCTTCTTTTGTGAAATTGGACAATTCCATAAAGCTTTGGACTTATAGAAACTTACTATGGATAAGAACGTAATTTTTATAGATTTTTTTGTAAAAAATCTGACAAAAGCAATTTATTGAAATACGGATTCGAAATATAAAAAAATTTTTTTGATAAGATAAAAAAATTATTTTTGTAGAATATACTTATAGAATAAAACAATATATAAAGCCTATTTTGTTGAAAAAAACTCTACAGGCGTTGTTAAAAATGCTGACAAGCACCATAAATAAGGCATGTTCAGAGAGAGCGGAAGCCACCGAAGAGGCAAGTTGTTGAAAAAAACGATGAATCTTTCAGGTAAAAGGATGAATATGTTGGGGACTCTGAATCTAATGAAACAGGGGATGCGAGAAATTTCTCGTTCCCCTGTTTTGTGTTCTTAGAAAGGAGAAGTGTAATGAGAACCTTAGTGATTGTTACCAATAACCCTTTGGTGAAGGAAAAATGTACCGAAGAAATATCCAAGCGTGAAGATAGAGATTGACTACAAGGAGATTTCCTTCATGGATACCCTTAAGGCGGTACGGGATATGGTACATATGGGAGGAAAGATTCTGACCCATCCTTTGGATGGCTCCATTAAACCCAATGAAACTCCCTACGAATCCGTACTTCTGGACAAGACACCGGAGGAAGGATTTGATATGAAGTCCCTGGATTTGATCGAGTATGCCTTGAATACCTGTGAGAAGTTCGAAGAAAATGAACGAATTCACGAGGAAAAGGTACAGAAGGATTTCCAGACCTTGGACTGGACCCTGCTGGACAGCGGGCTAGAGTCCCTAGTGTTACATTAGGGACATAAAAGAGCAGTTAGGCATTGTGCTTGGCGCTTTTATGAATCATACTTAAAAGGAGGAAATGAAAGTGAAGCTGGAATTAGGTAAGATTTTCATTAATGACATCCAGTTTGCCGAGAAAACAGAAATCAAAGACCACGTTCTCTATGTATCCAAGAAAGAACTGAGCGAAGTTTTTCTGTCAGAAGAGAAGATTAAAGAAGTGGAATTTGATGTGGCAAGACCTGGTGAATCCGTTCGTATCACACCGGTTAAGGATGTGATTGAGCCAAGAGTAAAGGTAGAAGGAAAGGGCGGCGTATTCCCCGGAGTGGTTGCTCCTGTAGATACCGTAGGATCCGGAAAGACCTATTGCTTAAAGGGAATGGCAGTAATTACTGCAGGACCTATCGTTGGTTTCCAGGAGGGTGTTATCGATATGTGCGGACTTGGAGCAGAGTATACTCCATTCTCCAAGACTGTAAACCTCACCTGTGTATGCAAGCCGGTAGAGGGAACAGAGTCCCATGACTACGAGCAGGCTGTTCGTTTGGCAGGCTTGAAGACCGCTGCATTTATTGCAGAGAAGGCTAAAGAGCTTACTCCTGATGAGACTAAGGTATATGAGACCTTGGATCTGATGGAAGGCGCTAAGGCATTCCCGGATCTTCCAAGAGTTGGATATGTTCAGATGCTTCAGTCCCAGGGATTGCTTCATGACACCTATGTTTACGGCGTAGATGCGAAGAAGATTCTTCCCACCATTCTGTATCCGACAGAGTCTATGGACGGCGCTATCATTTCCGGAAACTGCGTATCCGCTTGTGATAAGAACCCAAGCTATGTTCACGAGAACAACCCTGTTGTAGAGGATCTTTTCGAAGAGCACGGTAAGACCATTAACTTTGTGGCTCATATCATTACCAACGAGAACGTTTATCTTGCTGATAAAGAGCGTTCCTCCAACCAGACCGCTAAGCTCTGCAAGATGCTTCACTTAGATGCGGTAATCATCACTGAGGAAGGATTCGGAAACCCGGATACCGACTTAATCATGAACTGTAAGAAGATTGAGGCTGAGGGAATCAAGACTGTAATCATCACGGATGAGTACGCAGGAAGAGACGGAAAGTCTCAGTCCTTGGCAGATGCGGATGTGGCAGCCAATGCTTTGGTTACCGCTGGAAATGCTAACCAGCTTATCACCCTTCCAAAGTTGGATAAGGTAATCGGAACCTTGGATTACATGACCAAGATTGCGGGAGCTAGTGATACTACAGTGAAGGCTGACGGTTCCTTGGAAGTAGAGATTCAGGTTATTACCGGTGCTACCTCTGAGGTTGGCTTTAATAAGCTGAGTGCAAGATAAGGAGAAGAAAATGGGAAAATTAAAGGTTGTACAATATATTAACCAGTTCTTCGCTCAGGTCGGTGGAGAGGATAAGGCAGACTATCCTATGGAGTACCATGAGGGCGCTATGGGCCCGGGACTTGCTTTCCAGCAGGCTTTCGGTGATGAGGCTGAAATCGTTGGAACCATCGTTTGCGGAGATAGCTACTTCGGAGAGAATACCGACAAGGTAAAGCCGGAGATTTTAAAGAAGGTTGCTGAGCTTAAGCCGGATTTATTCATTGCAGGTCCTGCATTTAACGCCGGCCGTTACGGATTTGCCTGCGCAACCATTGCGGCAGCAGTTCAGGAAGAGCTTCACATCCCTGTTATTACCGGTATGTACATTGAGAACCCGGGTGCTGATGAGGCAAAGAGCAAGATTTATATTGTTTCTACCAAGAACAGCGCTGCAGGTATGAGAGATGCTGTGAAGAAGATGGCGCCTCTTGGCTTGAAGCTTGCCAGAGGAGAGAAGATCGGTTCCTCCAAGGAAGAGGGATATATCCCACAGGGAATCCGTGTAAACTTCTTCGAGGATAAGAGAGGATCAAAGCGTGCGGTAGAGATGCTTTTGGCTAAGATTTCCGGTAAGGAATTTACTACAGAGTATCCAATGCCTTCCTTCGACCGTGTGGCTCCAATGCCCGCTATCAAGGATATGTCTAAGGCTACCATCGCTTTAGTAACCTCCGGCGGTATTGTTCCAAAGGGCAATCCGGATCATATTGAGTCTTCCAACGCTACTCGTTACGGCGAGTACAGCTTAAAGGGCGTAAATGACTTAACAGCAGAGACCTATGAGACTGCTCACGGCGGATATGACCCCAGCTATGCAAATCAGGATGCTGACAGAGTATTACCTGTTGACGTTCTTAGAGATTTAGAGAAGGAAGGAAAGATCGGAAAGCTTTACGATTACTTCTATACTACAGTAGGTAACGGAACTGCAGTAGCTTCTGCTAAGAAGTTTGCTGAGGAAATCGGTGCAAAACTTAAGAAAGACCATGTAGATGCGGTCATTCTTACCAGCACGTGAGGAACCTGTACACGTTGCGGTGCAACAATGGTAAAAGGTATCGAAGCAACAGGAATTCCTGTAGTACACATTTGTACAGTTACACCTATCTCTATGACAGTAGGTGCTAACCGTATCGTTCCGGCAATCGCTATTCCTCACCCACTGGGAAATCCGGCTATGAAACCGGAAGAGGAGAAGGCTCTGAGAAGAAAGATTGTAGAGAAGTCCTTAAAGGCTCTTTGCACAGAAGTTTCCGATCAGACTATTTTTCAAGTAAGCCTGTGTTTTGTAAAAACACTACGTAATACTCATTCTTCAGGGCAGAGACCCTGCCCTGAAGAAATTTTTTTATAAGGAATATAAACCGAACACTATAACAATTATTTATTGTACTTTTGAATTTTTATCTCTAAAAAAAGAGAAAGCTATTGAGAAAAGAAAAAGCTGTTTTTTGTTACCATAACAAAGACCATCCATATCGGCTACACACAAGATAGACGTAGTCTGTTTTGTATAATCATACATTATTAATATCTAAAGGAGAGAAAAACCATGTCCAAGATTTATGACGTGCTTATTCTGGGAGCAGGTCCCGGAGGATTGGCTGCAGGTCTTTATGCAGGAAGAGCCAGACTTTCCACCTTGATTGTGGAGAAGGGACAGGATGGCGGACAGATTGCCATTACCGATTCTATCGAGAACTATCCGGGACAGATTGTGGAAGGCGAATCCGGTCCTTCTCTAATTAAGAGAATGACTGAGCAGGCAGAGCGTTTTTGGCTGTGAAAAGAGCCCATGATACCATCAAGGCTGTAGAATTGGACGGAGATGTGAAAAAGACTCATCGGTACCAAGGAGACCTACGAGGGTAAGACTCTGATTATTGCCACAGGAGCTAATCCACGTCCAATCGGATGTAAGGGAGAGAAGGAATTCTTAGGAAAAGGCGTTTCCTACTGTGCAACCTGTGATGCCAACTTCTTCGAGGATCTTCCAGTATTTGTAGTAGGCGGCGGAGACTCTGCGGTGGAAGAGGCTATGTATTTGACAAAGTTTGCAAGCTCCGTTACTCTTATTCACAGAAGACATGAGTTGAGAGCGGCAAAGTCTATTCAGGAGAGAGCTTTCCAGAATGAGAAGCTGCATATTATGTGGGGATACCGTAGTAGAAGAGCTGTCCGGAGATGATATTCTTCAGAAGATTAAGGTAAAGAATGTGGTTACCGGAGAAGAGCAGGTATTGGAAGCCAGCGAAGAGGACGGAATGTTCGGAATTTTCGGATTTATCGGCAGAATTCCTACCACAGAGATTTTCCAGGAAACCAATCTGGAAATGGATGACAGAGGATATATTCCCACAGATGAAGATATGCACACCAATATTCCCGGCGTTTTCACCGTTGGAGATGTACGTGTAAAGAGTCTTAGACAAGTGGTTACTGCTGCTGCGGATGGTGCTATTGCAGCCACCCAGGCAGAGAAATATATTAATGAACACAAATAAAGGAGGACAAGATGTTAGAGGTTGATAAGAATACCTTCGAAGAGGAAGTGCTGAAGGCATCCGGCTATGTATTTGTAGATTTCTTCGGAGATGGATGTGTTCCCTGTGCTGCACTTATGCCATTCGTACATTCTTTGGCTGACAAGTATGAGGGTAAGTTAAAGTTCACTTCTCTGAATACTACAAAGGCTAGAAGATTGGCTATCGGCCAGAAGATTTTAGGACTTCCCGTTATGGCTATCTATAAGGATGGACAGAAGGTGGAAGAGCTGGTTAAGGATGATGCAACAGAAGAGTCCATCCAGAAGATGGTTGAAAAAGTATGTTGCTTTAAACCAGTAAGCAATCGTTTAATTTGCGTATTTGACGAAAGTCATTACGATACATATCTTTAAAGAAAGGAGAGAAAAGATGGCTATTTTAAAGGGTAAAAAAGTTATCATCATCGGTGACCGTGACGGTGTACCAGGACCTGCTATTCAGGCTTGTGTAGAGACCGCCGGCGGAGAAGTAGTATTTGCTTCTACCGAGTGCTTCGTTTGAACGAGCGCAGGCGCAATGGACTTGGAAAAATCAAAAGAGAGTAAAGGATTTTGCTGATAAGTTCGGACCAGAGAATCTGGTTGTTGTACTTGGCGCTGCTGAGGGGGAGGCTGCAGGACTTGCAGCTGAGACCGTTACAGCAGGAGATCCTACTTTTGCCGGCCCATTGACTGGGGTCCAGCTTGGACTCACGGTATATCATGTTTGCGAACCAGAGTTGAAGGAAGAGTTTGACGAATCTGTTTATGAAGACCAGGTTAGTATGATGGAAATGGTTTTTAGATGTAGACGATATTGTCAACGAAAATGAATAGTATTCGCTCTGAATATTGCAAGTACCTTTTAAAAACCGAGGGAGCTTTTTATGGGCTCCCTTTTTCTCAAAAATTCTTTTTCAAAAAAAGTACTAAAAATAGAAAAGAACTATCTTTTCTTTGGTAAATTTGTAAAATTTAACAATAAAATATGAGGTGATCAAAATGAATAGTGTCATTAAAGGTTCCGGATATTGTTTGGCATATACTCCCGGCTTGATGTTGCAGCACGGCTCCACCATTGTGCAGGAAAGACTGGTAAATCCTGATGGTGAGTTCTTAAAGGAAATGGGAAAAGCACGTTCGTAGCTTTGAGGATTGTGTAGCTTACTGGCCAAACCAGGTATATATCGGAAACAAGACTCCCGAGGAGTTTGCCAAGGTGGAGTTCCCCTATTTCGATAAGAAGGTAGAAAATGCCAAGCGCTATGGTCATTTTGGAGAGATTATGCCGGAGAATGAGTTCCTTCTTTTGGCACAGGCTTGTGACTGCTTCGAGGTTTTCTACCGATAAGGACTTCGTAGCAGCAAACAAGGGAGAGCTTTGCTAAGGATCCTGTAATCACAGAAGCAATCCTTGCCAGAGTACAAGAGGGCGTAGAGAATTCCGTGATTAAGGGATTTGTGGACGCTCACGAGGCAGAGCCTCTTTTCTACGAAGGAAAGCTGGTAGGATGCGTAAAGAGAGCACATGATATTGATGTAAACCTTTCCGCAGAAGTAATGCTGGAGAACTTGATGAATAAAGCAAGCTCCGTTTTGGCTGTTCTTCACTCCTTAAAGTCCTCCAATGTAGATCCGCTTTCCATTGAATATGTTATCGACTGTTCCGAGGAAGCCTGCGGAGACGTAAACCAGAGAGGTGGCGGAAACTTTGCGAAGGCTGTAGCTGAGATTGCCGGACTAGAGAATGCTACCGGTTCCGATGCAAGAGGCTTCTGTGCAGGACCTTCCCACGCTATGATTGAGGCAGCTTCTTTGGTAAAGGCAGGAGCTTTCCATACCGTTCTTGTTATCGGTGGAGGTTGCGTACCTAAGCTTGCCATGAACGGAAAAGACCATGTAAAGAAAGAGCTCCCCATGCTGGAGGATTGCTTTAGGCTCCTTCTCGGTAGTAGTTTCTGAAAATGACGGTGTTTCTGCTGAAATCAACCTGGATGTTATCGGTAGACATACCGTTGGAACAGGTGCTGCACCACAGAACGTTATCGGTTCCTTAGTAGCGGATCCTTTTGGAGAAGGCGGGACTTACCGTAAATGATGTGGATAAGTTCTCTCCTGAGATGCAGAATGCGGATATTACCAAGCCGGCCGGAGCCGGAGATGTTCCTATGGCAAACTATAAGATGATCGCTGCTCTTGCTGTTAAGAAGGGATGGCTTGAAAAGGCTGATTTGGCAAAGTTCTGTGAGGAGAAGGGCTTAGTAGGATATGCACCGACTCAGGGTCATATTCCTTCAGGTGTTCCTTATGTGGGATTTGCCAAGGAAAGCATTGAAAAAGGGAGATATGGAGAGAGTTATGATTATCGGAAAGGGATCTCTTCCTTGGCCGTATGACAAACCTCTTTGACGGCGTTTCCTTCCTGATTCAGAAAAATACCGGAAAGGCTCAGGGCGGAGCAGTATCTGAAGAAGAAATCCGTTCCTTAATTGCGAAGTCCATGAAGGAATTTGCACAGTCTATTTTAGGCGCATAGAAGAAAGGGTGAGAATTATGGCAAAAGAAATAAAAGAGCTCATTGCGGATACCTTTTTGGCTATGGCGGAAGGTTTGGAAACAGGCTCTTTTTCGAAGAAACCGAGAATTGCTTTAACAGGTATGGGCTCGGAGCACGGAGAGGAAAATTCCATGAAGGCTGCAGTGGATGCGGCTAAGGATGGCGTGGACGTACTCTACATCGGTTCTTTGAAAAATGATGCGGTGGAAACCCTTGTGGTGGACAATGATGAAGAGGGACATGACAAGATGGATGCTCTTTTAAAGGAGCATAAGATTGACGGTGCGGTAACCATGCACTATCCCTTCCCCATCGGTGTATCCACTGTGGGAAGAGCCATTACTCCTGCATTCGGTAAGGAGATGTTCATTGCCAATACCACGGGAACCTCCAGTACGGATCGTATTGAAGGAATGGTGAAGAATGCCCTTTACGGAATCATCACAGCAAAGGCTTGCGGCATCAAGGAGCCTACTGTAGGTATTTTTAAATGTAGATGGTGCAAGACAGACAGAGAAGGCCTTAAAGAAATTACAGTCCAACGGTTATCCTCTTCACTTTGCAGAGTCCTCCAGATCCGACGGCGGTGCGGTTCTTCGTGAAATGATGTTCTTCGGGGAACAGCGGATGTATTGGTATGCGATTCCTTAACCGGAAACGTATTGTCCAAGATGCTTTCTTCCTTCAACACAGGAGGATCTTTTGAGGCCCAGGGCTTTGGCTATGGTCCGGGAATCGGAGAGAACTATAATCAGCTGGTGATGATTGTATCCAGAGCTTCGGAGCACCGGTTTTGGCAATGCTCTTCGCTTTGCAAGAGACCTGATTAAGGGCAATGTCTTTGCGGTAGCAAAGGAAGAGTTTGCCTTTGGCAAAGAAAGCCAGCTTAGATAGCATTCTTGCAGAAATCAGAGAGGCAAATAAGCCAAAGGAGCAGGGAGAAGCTGTTCCCATGCCGGCAAAGGAGATTGTTACCGAAGCTATATACGGCATTGAAGTAACAGATTTGGATGATGCGGTATTGGAGCTTTGGAAAGAAAAAGATTTATGCGGAATCCGGAATGGGCTGTACAGGGCCGATTATCCTCATTTCTGAAAGCAATTTAGCAAAGTCTGAAGAGATTTTAAGAGCAAAGGGATACATTTCCTAATCTCCCTCGGAGAAAGTATATAACTTTCGGCTATTCTCCTTCCTTTAGAGAAGCTGTCTTAAAGAAAGTCCGGAAAGAAAAACAAAAAGGCAGGGGCTGCCTATACAATTTGCGCACAATCCAGTTGTTTTGCGTACAATTTAGTTGTTATAGGCAAGCCCCGGGGCTGATTGTATAAGAAGTGCAGCTGTGGGTATGACATACATTCTTGCAGTTACGCTTATTTTTTTGTACCCAAAAATGAAGAAAAAGGGACAAAAATTTTTCTTATACATAAATGGGCTTGTTAAAAATATAAACAAAAAAATCTTGCGACCGGAAATGAAAAATAGTAAGAAATAACTAAAAATTTCCCTAATATCCGAAAAAAATAGATTGAATAGTATTCAATTATCGGATATAATGTGGAAACAATATAGAGGACAGTAACAATTAAACATCAGGGGAAAGGAGGAAGAACGAAACTATCAATTTGCTTTTACATTCATCTTAAAAAAATGAATGAATTAAAAAGAAAAAAATAAGGAGTAGAATAATGGAAAAAGAGTTTGCAGTTCATGAAAGTGGTTAGCTTCTGTGGAGCTTGCATTGCTTTTCTACATTGGGGCCGGATTTGCCACCATGCAAGAGATTATTCAGTACGTGGCTTTTACGGATCAAAAGCTATGGATTGTCATCGCTGTGAATGCAGCAATCTATATCTATACCGATCTTTCCTTCGCAACAAACGGCAATCGTTTGAAGCTAAAGAGAGGTGGAGATATTTACACCCACTATTGTGGAAAGTATATTGGAAACTTCTTCGACTACTTTTCAGCACTGTTCTGCTATGCCTGCTTTATCGTAATGTGTGGCGGAGCCAATGCTACAGCTGCACAGCAATGGGGACTTCCCAATGGTGTAGGAGCCGTAATCCTTACCGTATTTGTTATTGCTACCGTAATTTTTGGATTAGACGGTGTTATCGAAGCCTTAGGAAAGATTGGACCCATCATCGTATTTTTCATCCTTGTGGTTTCCGTTATCAGTATTTTTAACGGGGCAGGCAATTTCTGGGAGAATTTAAAGGCAGTAGATACCGGAACGCATAAAATTGTTCAGGTAGGTAACGGTAATCCGTTCCTCTCCGGAGCTTCCTATGCAGGCTTCATGCTTCTGTGGTTCGCCAGCTTCCTGGCAGAAATTGGTTCTAAGAACCGGGTAAAGGAAGTAAATATCGGAATGCTTTTCTCTGCAGTGTTCATTATGGGAACCATGGTGATTGCCAGTGTTGCATTGATTTCTCATATTGATGTAACCAGTCAGGCGGATATTCCCGCTTTAATCTTGGCAAATACCATTTCTCCTGCTTTAGCAAGTATTTTTGCGGTAATTATCTTCTGCGGAATTTATACCACCTCCGTTCCTCTTCTTTGGACCAGTATCGGAAGAATTGAGGAAGAAGGAACCAAGAAGTATAAGCTTTTATACCGTAGTATTAGGAATTATCGGTTGCGTTATCGCTTGCTTCTTGCCCTATCGTTCTTTAGTAAATGTGCTTTACGGATTGAACGGATACCTTGGATTTATTCTTGTAGCCTTCATGCTGGTATATGATATCCGTACAAGAATGAGTAAGAAGGTAAAAGTGGCAGTGGAAGAAGTGGCTCCTGCAGTAGTTTAATATAGCCGAAAGAGGAAGAAACAGCTCCTGCAGTAGTTTAATATAGCCGAAAGAGGAAGAAACAGCTCCGGTAGTAGTTTGAAAAAAAGCTGAAAGCAGTAACTTCCTCCCGGCGGCAGAATCAAGATTTTCAAAATCAGCTGTCCCGCGTATATTGCGGGGCAGTTTTTCTTTTCGGGAAATATAATTATTATTTAAGAAAAATGTCGGAAATATACTAGCCTTTCCCGGCGATTTTTCGGTAGAATAAGAAAAGTATTTTCTGTATAAGGAGTAGAGTATGAGAAGAAAAACATTGATTCCCCTTTTGGCGTCGGCTATGGCTTTAGGAATGAGTCTGACAGCATTTGCAGGAACATGGAAAAGTAACGGTACCGGATGGTGGTATGAAAATGCGGATGGAAGCTATCTTACCGGCTGGAACTGGGTGGATGGAAACGGCGACGGTATTGCCGAGTCCTATTATTTTCAAAATGACGGATATCTCTTAACAAACACAACGGTGGAGGGGTATCAGGTAAACGGCGACGGTGCCTGGGTGGTAAATGGAGCCGTGCAAACCAAGGGTGTAGGAGCCTCCGCAGGAAATGCAGCGGCGCAGAATGATACGGTATTTTCCAGATCCGGTTCCAAGAAGGGCCTGGCAACAAGAGATACCCTTTTTGATGCCACTTCCGTGAGAGATTTAGGGGTAAAGCATATCATTTACAACTTTACCAACTATGAGCAAAACTTCATGGATAACTTCCGGAATACCAAGGCAAACGGGGTAAGTGTTACCGCCATTATGTTAAACACTCCGAGAAATAATCCGGAGCCCCAGTCTCTTCCTGATGGAATTAGCGGACAGGAAGCCCATTACTATGGCTATAATGTGGCCACACAGGCCGGAATCGATGCCACTACCAGGCTTGCCAATCGTTTTGCTTCCTTATATAGGGATTCCGTGGATAACTGGGTCATCGGGAATGAGATAAACTATCCTAACGTATGGAATTTTACTCCTCACAGCAGTATAGAAAAACTATGCGGACCAGTATGCCCATGCTTTTCCGCATTTGGTACACAGCCATTAGCAGAATAACCCCTCTGCCAATGTATACATTCCCTTTGACTATGTTTGGACAGAGCATTCTCCTTCCGCAGGTTACTACAAGGCAAAGGACTTACTGCGTTTATTAAATGACAGATTACGGGATTTGGATTACGGTATTGCTTGGCATCCCTATCCGGAAGGACTTTCCGACCCGAACTTTGAGGATGACGGAAAGGCAACAAACAACGAGAATTCTTTGATTATCAATATGAAGAACTTAAATGTTCTCACAGATTATTTACAGAAGCCGGAGTACCTTTTCTCCAAGCGGTAAGGTAAGACACCTGATTCTTTCCTGAGCAGGGCTTTAATGCCACAAACGAGGATGTGCAGGCAGACCAGATAGCCAAGGCTTATGACATTGCCAAGAACAATCCCTATGTGGAGCCTTCTTCCCGGCCGAGGGAGTATGACCAGCGGGAGAGATGCACAATGTAGGGAGGGGCATTGCAGGAGATGCACTTCGGATTAAAGGATGCCTATGAAAGAGGCGGAAGACCCAGAAAGGCTTATTCCGTGTATAAGAGTTTGCAGTAAAACAGTATCAGTGTAGACCTTCTCATTATGGGAATAAGGAGGCCTTAAGATGAGTACAATGAAGGAAAAAAATTACATAGTGGAGAATTGTATTTACCTATGGATGAAAGCATTGTAGAGGAACAGCTGTATTATCAGGATTTGCTCTGTGAATACAATGCTACCAAGCCTTCGGAAGGAAAGAAGCGATCTGCCCTTTTAAAGAAGATGCTGGGAGATTGCGGGGAGAATGTCTATATAGAGGCGCCTTTTTATGCCAATTTCGGAGGGCATCATTGCCACTTCGGAAAGAATGTTTATGTAAATTATCACCCTGACCTGTGTAGATGATACCCATATTTACGTAGGAGATTACACCATGATTGGCCCTAATGTTACTATTGCCACAGGGGGCATCCCATTCTTCCGGAGCTGCAGGGAGCAGGGATATCAGTTCAATATGCCGGTGCATATCGGGAAAAAAATTGTTGGATTGGAGCGGGGCGATTCTTATGCGAGGGGTTAGGATTGGAGATAATACGGTAATCGGAGCAGGTAGTATCGTGACAAGGGATATTCGGGAAAATGTTGTTGCGGTGGGGAATCCTTGTAAGGTAATGCGGCAGATTAACGCACATGATCGGGAGTTTTACTATAAGAATAAGAGAACATAATCTGCATGTGGCCATAACGGGTGGATATAGGAGATAGAAAAAGTCAGCTGAAATAAAACTATAGTGAAATAAAATAAAATATGATAAACTGATTATTAGAAAAAAATTAAAGATGAAATTTTAAAGATTAGCTTATACAAGACAATGGACTAACCAAAAATATGTTATGAAAGGAGGTGTAAATTATGGTATTGGAGGATAATCAATCCATGTTAGACTTGGAGAATATTCAGAAGGAAATAAAGATAACTTCACCTATTGTAACTGGGAGTTTTTATGTGTGACTGTACCGGATGTGAAAATGCATGTTTTGAATTTTTGTTCTGATGGATTTGGACCTACCAACTAAATGATAGTTTAACTCAATGCTCATATAGACTCTATATGAGTATTTTTGTGGAGCAAAAATGATTATTGAAGATAATTTAGGACATATTTTTAGTCCGACACTTTGTGTAACGCATAGATGTAATCTAAATTGTGTCTATTGCTACCAGAATAATAAAGAATTTAAGACAATGGATTTTTCCACTGGTACTCACTGCATAGATGATATTTTTCTATGATTCCTCAAGATGTAAAAATGGTAGAAATATCTTTTATTGGTGGAGAACCACTTCTGAATTTGAACTCATCAAAAAGCTGTATGAGTATACGTTTGATAAATATAAAGGTGATAGAGTGCATTTTTTTGCTACGACTAACGGAACTGTTCTTAATGAAGAAAGCAAGAGATGGTTTACAGAACATAGAAAAGAAATTTGTTTTGGGCTTAAGCTTAGATGGACAAAAAGAAACACATAATCAAAATAGGTCTAATTCTTTTTGATGATATTGATATTCCATTTTTTTCTTAGAAAACTGGCCTAAGCAAGGGGTAAAGATGACTCTTTTCAGAGAAATCTCTTGATACGTTAGCTCAAGACATTCAGTTTATACATAGTTTGGGATTTAAATCAATTAACGGCGTGAATTTTGCTGAGGGAGATTTTGATTGGGATAATAAGATTACATTGAAAAAAATTATCGGTTCAGTTAAATGAACTGTTGAACTATTATTCTAACAATTATAATTTGGTATTAGATCAGATGTTTGGCAAGCATATTGAGTATTGTTCTGCAAGTAATAAGCGTAAATATAGATCCTGTGGAATAGGGACAAGGACAATATTATATGATACTGATGGCGCAAAATATCCATGTAGCTTTGTGACTCCATTGACTTTTTCACCTAAAGAACTTAAAAGAAATATTATTAACAAATTTTAACGATGACAATACTTTTTGTAGATCGAAGTTGTGAGGGATGTTATATTTTGCCAGTTTGTGGAACCTGTTCAGGGGCTAATTACCTATTAAATGGAACGTTTAGCAAGAGAAATAAAAACTAGGTGTAATCTTAATAAGATAATAGTATTATATATTGCAGAATACCATGCTAGAAAGATATTATTTAATCGAGATGATTATAAAGATAGTAATCAATTGTTTTATTTAATTGAAGCAATTAAATCTATTAGAAATGAGTATTTGCCGATTTTTTTAGAGATATTTTGGCTATATGATTATGCCAGTATTAATATTTTTGAGGAGAAGCGTATGTCGGAATGGATGTCATTTTGATGGGATTGAAACAAATAATTTAAAAATATATCGATTAAGTTGAAAAATTCAATCAATCTAATTATTGGACCCTCCGGAAGCGGAAAAATCGTCTTTGGCATATGACACGTGTGTCCCAGATTGGCTTGCATGAGTACTTATCTTTATTTGATGATAGAATAGGAGTCCTTCATACAGGATTAAAGAATATAGTAATATTCTTCCGACTGTACCAATTCAACAAAAATAATAATAATAATCTTCAATCTACTATAGGCAGTTATTTTTGGGATGAACTCATTGGTGATTGCAATGTTCTGTTTAAAGAATGGCGATCATCCAGAATGTTATTCTTTGCAAAGAGCTGAAAAATGTCTGCCCAAATTGTTATGGTATTGGTTTTGTTAAGGCTATTGACATTAATAAAAATAGTGGATGGGAGGAAAAAAGTAAAAAGATATTCCTTTTAAATGTTGGTACAGATATTCTGATTTTTATAAAAATCTTAGCAAAAATATTGTGATGAGGAAGGCATAGATCAGGAAACTTTGTTTTTCGAATCTTTCTAAAAAGATAAAGAAAAACTATTGTATGGAGAAAGCAAAAATAAATATTGCATCCAATATAAACATGGGAATGGCAAATCTTCAAGAACTACCAAATATTATGGTGTTATGCTTAATATGCCAATGATAAGGCCGGAATATAAACTGCCAGATTCTTATTATAGCAGGATTATCTGCCCTAAATGTAGTGGAAAAATACTCTGAACTAGTTGAGAAGAAAAAAACTAGAGGGCGAGAGTATTGGCTCATTACTAATTGCTCCTTTGAACAGGTGCAGCGTTTTTGGAAATTCAATTAAGAAATAAAAATACCAAGGAATACTGTGCAACTGTGGAATTGATTTCAAACTTTTGTAAAGAAATGCCTAGAACTTAATTTGGGGCATCTTTCCTTTTAATAGGGCTATTCCAACTTTGTCAGGAGGAGAATTACAGCGTTTAAGGTTAGTTCGGATTTTTCGTCGAAATTAAATAATATGTTAATTGTTTTGATGAACCACTTGCTGGGTTATCTGCAAGGGAGAAAAAGTCTGTATTAAACAATTTAATTAACTTGTCTGAAAAACACACATTACTAGTTGTGGATCATAGTGATTCTTTGATAGATAAGGCGGATAATATAATAGCGTTGGGACCACGTAGCGGGAATTAATGGTGGCCAAATAATTGATGCTAACCAATATCTAAAAAGAAGAGAATAAGTGGAAAAATACTAAAAATAGAGCAGTTTCGAATTTTCAAAAATAGAGATTCTAGCAAATATATATGAATATAATGGAGTTGATATCCGATATGTTGAAGCTGGAATGAACATTCTGTCTGGGAAGTCAGGTGTTGGTAAATCTACAGTTTTACGTGAGTATTTACCGATGTTGAAAGTTACGAATATATTAATCAAAAAAATATTCATCTACAAATCAAAAATTCGAATGTGGCGACACTGTTGGGTGTTGCAGAGCCAATATTTAAGCTGTTTGCAAATGAATTCAATAAATCGACAAGTTTCTTTTCAAATAATTCCAGTAAATTAGGTGCTTGTAAGTGTTGTGCTGGTGCTGGGAGTATTGTAGAAAAATGGTATTACTTTAAAGTGTGATAAGTGTCGTGGAACAGGCTTCGATATTAGTTTGGAAAAATATAAAATCAATGGAAAAAGTTTACTGGATATCTGGAACTTTACATTAGAAGATGCCGTGGAATATTTTAAGGGAATGGATGAGAAACTTGCTTCAGATATTAGCGTTTCAAAGAAATTGTTATTAGAGCATTTAATCTTAGGTCAACAGACATCAACTTTGTCTGGTGGAAGAATATTCGTACTAAATTGTTTCGACTAAATCATTCTACAGCAAAGGTGATTGGCATTGATGAGCCATTTAGGGGGCTTGGAAAGTATGAAATTGCAGAAATTTGTTCTTATTTGACAGAGTTAACTAGGAGAGATAAGACTGTTTTTGTTGTAGATCACGAAGAGTTTGCATTTGACTCATTTTGATAGCCATATGGAATTAAAAATTATAAAGGAAAAAACTTGTTGGAATTAAAGGAGAATAAAAAGTTTATGGTATTGATTTTGACTGATGCTTACGATACACACGCGGATTTTGTAATAAAGAAGTTGGATGAAGAAAAGCTTGATTACTATAGGTTTAATCTGGATGTTGAATCATTAAAGAAAAACGACTATATGCTTTTAATGGGAAATCATGGTCTATAAACGATGGAAAAATAAGGTTAATTCAAATGATTTTTTTCTTGCGTTTGGTGTAGAAGAGCATTTATGGAATTAACATTGGAAGAACAAAATTATACTGGGGTTGATTTTTAGAATATGGAAAAATGAGTGGAATAAGACTTTTATTGGGTATATATAATTCAATCCATAAATTACCTTGGTTGAATCCGCTCAGAAAAAGCATACAAGGGTGAAAAATAAGTACTTTCAAATGGAACTTGCTAAAGAAATAGGTCTTGAAATGCCGGATACATTGGTATCAAAATGATAAGCATGAATTGCTTTTATTTGCTCAGAAGCATAAGAAAATTCTTATGAAGTTGATGTCTCAAGAGATATATGATCTGGAGAAAATGACTTTAGAGGATTTTATACTAATGTTATAAAATGAGGATGACTTAACAAAAATTTGGAGAGCTAGAAGAAAACCCTATAGTTGTTCAACCCTATATTGAAAAAGATTATGAAATAAGATATACTCGTCGTTGGGAATAGTCATTTTGTATGTAGGATTGATTCACAAAAGTCAGAACGTGCTAAATATGATTGGCGTCGGTATGACATTCCGAGTACTCCGCATTCTGCAGTTGAAGCGCGGAAGATATAAAGCGTAAGGTTTCGGAAATGTTAGAAAAGTTAGGATTGGAGTATGGTGCATTTGATTTTATAGTCACGCCGGATGGAAAGTGGATATTTTTAGAAGTCAATTGTATGGGACAGTGGTTGTGGATTGAGCAACTAGCTAATTTGCCTATTTCGGATGCAATTGTAGATTGGTTGAAATCTCACTGTTAGGAGGGGAAAAATGCGAGTATTTGCAACAAACTATCTTGAAAAGTTTTCTGATAATCGAGTAGATCAGAATAAGAAAATGGAATTGGGAACCTGAAAATAATGAAGTGCAGGAAATTTATGCGTGTGGAGCTAACACTTCTTCTCAGGAATCAACCTATGCTGCGGAAACAGATAATAGATCTGATTCTGATAGACCTAATGAGGGTATGTACGTAGCATAAATATTGAATGTTTTTAGATAAAAAGATACTCAACATGGGTATCTTTTTATTGGGAAAAAATTGTGAGTTTCGTGATGGGGTAATAAGATTTGCAAATCCTTGAGTATCCAAATATAATCTATAGGTATATTGGGCTGAAGGAAAAAGCGCATATCAGGAGATGTCATTCGTGGAAAAATTTTTATCGGCTCAAGCTGACCCGATAAATGACCCAATAAATGACCCGATAAAAATTTGAAGAGAAAAAGATTCTTAATATTTTTTTGTAAAAACTCGTCATTAACTAGAGGAAAAATAGCAGAAAACACAGGAGGAAACTATGCAAAACTTTTGACTATCAAAACCCCACAAGACTAATTTTCGGAAAAGACGTTATCGAAGAACTCCGGAAGTCATGAAGCAGTTTGGAAAAAGTGCTACTGAGCTATGGCGGTGGAAGCATCAAAAAGATTGGGCTTTATGACAAGGTAAAGGAGCTTTTAACGGACTATGAGATTTATGAGCTTCCTGATATTCAACCCAATCCCAAGTACGATCCCAGTGTATTGGATGGGGTGAAAATCTGTAAAGAAAAAGAATATTGATGTGATTCTTGCCGTTGGAGGCGGAAGTGTTTTTGGACTGTACCAAGGCCATTGCTGCAGGAGCAAAATATGAGGGAGATCCTTGGGATTTGATTACTTACAAGGTAAAAGCCAAGGAAGCACTTCCGATTGTGGATATTATTACCCTTGCTGCGACAGGCAGTGAGTATGATGCGGGAGGCGTAATTTCCAGAACCGAAACCAATGATAAGACGGGCTATAGTGATCCCTCCTGTACCCTGTGGTTTCCTTCTTGGATCCCTGTTTATACCTTTTAGTGTATCCAAGAAGCAGACTGCGGCAGGCTGTGCGGATGCCATGAACCATATTTTTCGAGCAGTATTTTTGTGAGGAATCTACCCTTCTAAACGACGGTTTTATGGAGTCTGCTTTAAAGAGCCTGATGATTAACACCAAGAAATGTCTGGAGAATCCGGAAGACTATACGGCAAGGGCAGAGATGATGCTTTGCTGTACCTATGGCTGTAACGGCATTTATTCCTTGGGAACAGCCAGTCCGGCTGGCCCTGCCATGGCATGGAACACGCTCTTTCCGCATATTATGATATTACCCATGGAGAGGGCTTGGCCATTATCACTCCGAGATGGATGAAGCATATTTTTAAATGACAAGACAGTGGACCGCTTTGTAAAGTACGGCATAAATGTATTTGGCATAGATGCTTCTCTCGATAAATTTGAGATTGCCAATAAGGCGATTGACGAAACCTACCGTTTTTTCGAGTCCATAAATATTCCTATGCATCTTAAAGATGTGGGAATCGATGAGAAGAGAATTGACGAGATGGCAAAAGCATGTTACGGAAAATGAAGGACTGGAAGAAGCTTGGGCACCCTTTTTAGAGAAGGATATTGCGAGATTTTCAGGGCATCACTATAAAAACGAAATGCCTTGAAGGACGGAATGCAACTTAATTCATTTCTACAGAATATAATGTAGTAACAATACATGGCTAAGCGCACTTTGGCGGCTGGCCATTTTTGTGTTAGTAGAGTAAATACATTGATGGGAGCGTTTATACATGGGAAATAGCCTAATCATAGGTATTCCGCTACAATGGCAAAAACAAGCAGTGATAAACTTATGTATTCTTGGCTTTAGAGTATTGATTGAGCCTTTGATAGGACGTATACTTTTTATTAGACAAAAAAATGCGGAATCCGTATTTTTGTCTAATATGTGACGAGGTGCACCAATATGAAAAATAGGTAGAGATGTATATTTGAATAGCTTTATTTCGAAAAAGGCATAATGGATTAATTAAGGTTGTGACGGGAATGCGAAGATGTGGAAAAATCATATCTTTTATTTAATATTTTTTTAAAAGAGTATTTGGTAAATGAAGGAGTTGCTGAAAATCATATTATTGAGATTGCGTTTGACTCTTTTGAGAATAAAAGGTATAGAGATCCGGAGGTCTTATTTCCATATATAATGGAGAAAATGTCGGATGAAAGAATGTATTATGTTCTGTTAGATGAAGTCCAGATGCTTGATGATTTTGAATCAGTTCTTAATAGCCTCGGAAGAAAGCAAAATGTAGATGTATATGTAACGGGAAGTAATGCAAAATTCTTATCAAAGGATATTATTACAGAATTTCGTGGACGTGGGGATGAAGTTCATATGTATCCTCTAACATTTGGCGAATTTATGAGCGTATATGATGGTGACAAACAAGAAGGCTGGAGGGATTATGTACTGTTTGGTGGAATACCGCTTGTCCTAGGTTTTGAAAACGGCTGATCAGAAATCTGATTTTTAAAAATCCCTGTTTGAAGAAACCTACATTTCCGATATTACCGGAAGAAATAATATACGAAATAAGGCGGAATTAGAAGAACTTCTTAATATTTTATCGTCAGCAATTGGTTCTCTTACGAACCCAAGTAAGCTATCAGCGACATTTAAAAGTGTTAAGAACAAGTCCATAAGCAAAGATACGATAATCAAATATATAGATTATCTTAGAGATTCATTTCTTATAGATAGTGCAATTCGATATGATATTAAGGGCAAAAAGTACATTAATACTCCATCAAAGTATTACTTTTTACCGATCTGGGACTTAGGAATGCTAGACTTAATTTTTAGGCAGGTGGAGGAGACTCACGTAATGGAAAAACATTATATTTAATGAACTAAAAGTTCGTGGATATAATGTGGACGTAGGGGTTGTTGTGATGAATGAAGTAGATAAAAATGGTAAGAAAATTAGAAAACAGTTGGAAGTGGACTTCGTTTGCAATAAAGGCTCAAAGAGATTTTATATTCAATCGGCCTATGCATTACCTGATAAAGAAAAGATGGAACAGGAGCAACGCTCGTTGGTGAATACAGGCGATGGATTTAAAAAGATTATTATTACAAAGGATGCTGTGGCACCACTTTATAATGAAGAAGGCATATTGGTGATGAGCGTTTATGATTTTCTTCTTTAATCCGGATAGTATGGAAATCTAAAAACAGGAGGAAAAATATGCAAAAACTTTGACTATCAAAACCCCGACAAGACTCATTTTCGGAAAAGACGTAATTCAAGAACTTCCGGAAGTAATGAAGCAGTTCGGAAAAAGGATTCTGCTGAGCTACGGAAGCGGAAGTGTCTTGGACTGTAGCAAGGCCATTGCTGCAGGGGCGAAGTATGAGGGAGATCCTGGGATTTGATTACTTATAAGGTAAAAGCCAAGGCAGCCCTGTCACGACATGGAGCATGCGCTTTCGGCATACTATGACATCACCCATGGAGAAGAACTCGCCATTATCACCCCGAGAAGGAAAGTTAGAGGAGATACACAACAGGAGTTGCACAAAGAAGTCAGGAGAACAATTTATGAAGACATTGATTATTAACGGAAGTCCACGCATCGGGGGCAATACAAGCATTGCCCTGGAGGAGATGATTAAGGTATTTGAGAAGGAAGAGATAGAAGTTGAGGTCGTGCAAATTGGTAACAAAGATATACGAGGCTGTATTTCCTGTGGATATTGTTATAAAAATGGAAAAATGTGTCTTCAATGACCCGTAAAATGAACTGGCAGAGAAGTTTGAAGCCGCAGATGCTTTTAGTAGTGGCATCTCCGGTTTATTATGCCTCCGCAAATGCTACCCTGATTGCCTGTCTGGACAGACTGTTCTACAGTACACATTTTGATAAGACCATGAAGGTGGGCGCCAGTGTGGTTGTGGCAAGACGAGGGCGGTTTATCCGCGACCTTTGATGAATTGAATAAGTATTTTTACAATCGCTGGAATGCCGGTGGCCTCAGCCAATACTGGAACAGCGTTCACGGATGCGAAAAAGGGGAGGCGAAAGAAGACCGGAAGGCCTGCAAACTATGAGAACTCTAGCCAGAAATATGGCCTTTTTGATGAAGACATTGCCCTTGGAAAAGAAAAAATACGGCTTACCGGAGCAAGAAGAGGGATAGCTACAAATTTTTGTCCGATAAGGGAAGGGAGGATATAGAAGGGAGCTAAGTAAACTTTGGTGCTAAACCTTCTGTATCTTTTTCTTGATAACTTAGCTTTCCTTTTTGCTACGAAAGTGTCTCAAAGAGATTAGTGGAGAGTGCTATGCCATTTCAAATCATCCGAAACGATATTACAAAAATGCAGGTGGATGCCATAGTGAATCCTGCTAACCCTATGCGCGGGATATGTTGCGGGAATGAGACAGTGCTGTCTATAAGGCTGCCGGGAAGAAAAAGCTTTTTGCGGAGACGACAGGAAATAGGGGCTATTGCTCCCCGGAAGCTCCTTTATTACGGATGGATACAATCTGCCTGCAAAGTATATTATCCATACTGTAGGAACGGCCTGGCAGGGGTGGGAACTCAGACGAAGAAATAATTATAAGAAAATGTTACCGCAGTATCTTTAAACTTGCCCTTGAACATCATATTCTCAGTCTTGCTATCCTCTTTGGCATCAGGAAGCTATGGCTTTCCCAAGGGAATTGCTCTTAGGATTGCCCTGTCGGAGATAGAAAGCTTTATGTCGGAAAAATGACATAAAAAGCTTTATCTTGTGGTTTTTGATGAAAAATCATATTCCCTATCAACGGAGCTCTATGGCGATATTGATGAATATATCAATAATCATTATGTAGAAGAAAAGATTTCGGAAGAGTATTCGGAATCATATGTTAGAGGAAAAAGTTCTAATGCTGATCCCGTTAGAGTGAGCTCGTTTACGGGGCGCATATCAGTCCGGAAAAAGTGCCCGGTTTCCGAAGTTCGAAGCTTGGAGGATGTGGTAAAAAAATCTTGACAAAAGCTTTATGGAGCTGGTTTTCTCTTTGCAGATCAAAAAGGTCTAAGCGATGTTGAAGTGCAGAAGAAAGCAAACCCGGACAGAAAGGCATTTTTCCAAACTGAAATGCGGAACTACCAAGAATCTGGAGTAAACCACAGCGCTGGCTTTTGGCTGTTGCATTGAATTGAATCTGGATGACACAAAGGATTTGCTTTCAAGGGCGGGCTGGGCCTTATCTCCTGCAGTAAGCAGGATCTTATTGTGCAATATTTTATAGAGCGGAAGGCTTATGATATCTATGAAATCAATCTGGCTCTTTTTGAACATGGAGAACAGCTCACGAATGCAGGCGATTTAAATGTCGCCTGACAAGTGACCGAAAATAAAGCGGAAAGAGATAGGATACCCTCGTAACCATGCAAACAAGCAAATGATGGAGGAATCACTATGAGAGAAAAATTTAACGGAACTTGTATTTATCCTTGATAGAAGCGGGCTCTATGGCGGGCTTGAATCCGATACTATCGGCGGATTTAATGCCATGATAGAAAAAGCAACAAAAAGGAAGCCGGAGAGGTATTTGTATCTACTGTTTTTGTTTGACGATGAGGCGGAAGTAATTCATGACAGAGCCCCTATTGGAAATGTAAAAAGCTGACGGAAGCGGACTACTATGTCCGTGGATGCACGGCACTCTTGGATGCGGTGGGAGGAGCAATTCGTCATATTGGGAATGTTCATAAGTATGCGAGGGAGGAAGATAGACCTGCTAAGACTTTATTTGTGATCACAACGGACGGTCTTGAAAATGCCAGTAGAAAGTACTCCTTTACGGATGTAAAGAAGCTTTATTCAAAGTCAACAAGAGAAGTATCATTGGGAATTTCTTTTTCTGGGAGCAAATATTGATGCCATAGAGGTTGCGGGAAACATGGGAATTAAGCGTGATAGGGCAGCAAACTACCACTGTGATGAGGTGGGAACAGCGCTTAATTACGAGGTTATAGATGAAGCTGTAACACGTATTAGAGAATGCAAGGTTTCGGATATGGAGACGATATTTGTTGGTGGTGCCTGGAAAGAGGATATTGATCGGGATTTTGAGAAGAGAGGAGAAAAGCATGAAATTTGATGAAAGTTTGCAGCAGTATGTTTATCAGTATGAAGACTTGATTTTTTTCTTGGGATGAGGGAGCCCAAAGAGGAATATATCAGTAAGGTGAAAAGTTTTAGCAAAAGAATTATAAAGATAATTTGGATCGAATAATTGACTTTATCTTACCTGAACTTAGAGGAATGTACGGAGATGTAAGCAAAGAAGATGTAAAAATAATCTTGGGCAAGCTATCATTGACTATAACTCGTGGGAACAGTGACTTATTGTGACCAGAGTTTTGATGATTATCATATCTTTTCGTTTGAATTTTTAAATAATACATTTGAGAAGCTGGAACATTTTTCTGTTGACGGGTAAATAGCTGTATCGGAGGAAAAACTATGAATCTACTGGAGTACATGAGGCGTAGAAATAAAATGACGCTTTCAGAATGGGAAGATACTTTTGAGAAAAAAGGAAAGAGAAATCATTGTCCTAAGGCACGAAGGAGGCGGAGGAAGTCTAAGAAATGGGTTTTGGGACTGGGATGCCTATTTTTAGCCTATGTGGACTGTGAAACAGGAGAGCTTCACAAAGAAGAGGGACGGATCGAATTTCCGGTTATAGACAAAGAGGAGCCTCCATTTCAGTTTGAAGAGGAAACCATTTACAAACTAAGGGTGCGTGAAAAGCTGCCTGAGGAAGTTCCTGAGGGAGTATTGCCTAGTAAGAATCATTTTTAGTTGTAGATATTCTGGAAGAGGATGCAGTTTGTCCGGAGCTTGAAGAAATGCTTATAGAGTATAGAAAACCCGTGGTTTTGCAGGATGATGTATTGGGTGAGCTAACTTATGATAAGCTGCTTAAAAGCTTTGAGGGAAACATAGCCTGGCTTCGTGGCAAGATTCATATTTCCTTATATGTAGACAAGGATAATAAGAGCGGTATAACAAAGGCAAAAATCTCTGAAAACAATGGTTTTGGAACAGAAAAATGGGATGCGGACCTTCGCGGTTTTGCTGCCAAAGAGCTTACTAAACTTGCCTGTGAATGGGCAGAATCTGATGAAGAGGCTGCTTTAATTACGGAAGAAAGCTTTGCCAAAAGAATTAGCCTAAGTTTGATATGGCTGACAGCAGGCGGTTCATTTACCGCTTACCTTGACGATGATGAGCTTTTCTTTGGCCACAGCATCGCAGTTAGCGGCAGTCTTAAGAAAGGAATGATCTCGGCAAAAATTGAAGGATAAGAGAATACAGATGGTCTGAATAGATATTTACCTTCTCGCTACATTAGTATGATATTGTAGCGAGAAGGTATTTTCTTTTTACTACTAAATTTTAAAGGTAGAATAGATAACTCCCTGTATATACATTTCGATAGATAATCTGGATGAGATTTTGTATATCAATATAATAGAAATTGATTGCAAATGAAGTACATATTCGATACTCTTAGCTTAGAATAGGAGGTGTAGATATGGCACAGACAATGGTTAATTTTAGAATGGATGAAAAAATTAAAAGAGAAAAATGGAGAAAACATGTAAGGATATGGGGCTATCTGTAACTGCTGCATATACTATGTTTGCAACAAAAAGTTACCAGAGAACAGAGGATACCTTTTCGAAGTTACAGCAGATCCGTTTTTTAGTGAAGAAAATATGGACCGCTTAAGAAGAAATATGACCCAGATGGAGAAAACCGGTGGAACTATCCATGAGGGTGAATCTGGATGATTAAATATTGGACGGATGATGCTTGGGAGGAATTTGAATATTGGACTGAGCAGGATAAGAGAGACAGGGGAAAATATGAAATTAGAATTTTTACAAGAGGAACCAAAACTTATCTTGACATATCCTCATAAGTCTAACTTTAATAGGATAGGCTGTATATCCATGGTCGTATTATCTTTTATTGTTATGTGGATACTGAATCATCTTATGCGTTATCATACTGATTTTTCAGATAAAATGATTATGGCAATTGTGCTGATTGTCGCTCCGCTCCTTGTATGGTTTATGGGATATTATCTCTTCATAAATGGAGTGAAATTAGAAATTTATGAAAACGAAGTTGTTCAATACTATACTTATGGAAGTAGAGGACGGAGTGTATTACATTTTAAATTTAAACTTGAAGATATAGAACAAATAAAAACGAAGAAGCGTCCGTTTCATTGTCTGAAGATGACCATAAAAGTTAGGAATCCCATTTTTTATGGTTTGCATGAGAAGAAACTAAATAAGTTGGAGAAGGTAAGTATCATCCCTAGATAGAAAAATCGGATTGTTTTATGCAGGAGATAGAACAATTTTACAGAAAGTAAAATCAATGGGCCGATTTAGCAAAATACAATTAACGAATATGAGGAAAATGGCTAAATATAAATTGACGATTTTGCGGTATTGAAATATAAGATTATGAAGAATTTCGCAGGGCTCTGGAGGATGATTTTCGTAAGATTGATCCAAGTGGAAAGATATCGGCACTTTTTGATGCAATTCCGGCTCAGCTCATGGGAAATGCATCCAGGTATCAGGTATCAAGTGTTTTGAAAGGATTTTTACAGAAAATGATATATATTCCAAGCTTTTTAAATGGTAAGTTACAGGCTAACTTGGGCTATATTTATGAGAATGCAAGAATAATGCGTGAAATATTGCTATACACATAGGATTATCAAAAGGATGGATCTCTAGAATGTGTACCGATTATGTGGGCACAGTTTATATAAAACTCGGACCGACAAAGTCCTATTGAGTGAACTCCATGGGGATGGTATAATACCTCAGGTTTATTATTTCCCATTACGTATGAAAAGTTCGTCATAAATTGTCGATTTAGAAGATAGGAGTGTAAAAATGAAATTAGGAATTGTCGGTTTGCCAAATGTGGGAAAGTCCACCCTCTTTAATGCCATTACCAAGGCGGGGGCGGAGTCTGCCAACTACCCTTCTGTACCATTGATCCAAACGTTGGTGTAGTGGCTGTGCCGGATGAGCGCTTGAAACTTTTGTCTGACCTGTATCATTCTGAAAAAATCACTCCTGCGGTTATCGAGTTTGTGGATATTGCGGGGTTGGTTCGGGGCGCTTCCCAAGGGGAGGGATTAGGAAACCAGTTCTTGGGAAATATTCGGGAAACGGATGCCATTGTGCATGTGGTGCGTTGTTTTGAAGATGACAATGTGATCCATGTAGACGGTTCCGTAGACCCTATCAGAGATATTGAAACCATTGAGCTGGAGCTGATTTTCTCTGATTTGGAGCTTTTGGACAGAAGAATGCAAAAGACCAAGAAGCTGGCCAATAATGACAAGGATGCTAAGAAGGAATATGCCCTTTTGGAAAAGCTTCATGCTCATCTGGAAGAGGGAAACTGGCCATTAACTTTGAAGCAGATGAGGAAGAGGGAGCTTTACTGGACAGCATAGGGCTTCTTACCAGAAAGCCTGTGATTTATGCCTGCAATGTGGCGGAGGAAAGTCTTGCGGATGACGGAGAAAGTAATCCCCACGTGGCAAAGGTTCGGGAATATGCAAAGAAAAACCACTCCGAAAGCTTTGTGATTTCCGCCCAGATTGAGCAGGAGATTTTCGAGCTTTCCGAGGAAGAAAAGGGCGAGTATCTGGAGTCTCTTGGTTTAAGCGAGTCCGGCTTGGATAAGATCGTTCGTGCTTCTTATTCTCTGCTTGGGTTGATGTCTTATCTTACAGCAGGAGAGAAGGAGACCAGAGCCTGGACAATCAAGAAGGGAACCAAGGCACCTCAGGCGGCAGGAAAGATTCATACCGACTTTGAAAAGAGGCTTTTATTAAGGCGGAAGTGGTAAATTACAAGGATTTGCTGGATAACGGATCTCTTTCTGCGGCGAGAGAAAAGGGGTCTTGTTCGGATGGAAGGTAAAAGAGTATGTGATGCAGGATGGCGATGTGGTGCTGTTCCGCTTCAATGTCTAATGGATATCTAGGAGCAACTTTCCTTTCACCTTAGACCGGTTTTTGCTTAAATCACAGAAAGACATGCTCTGACAAGAGCAAAACATATCCTGACAATAGCAAATCATGCTCCAACAATAGAAAAACATAAATTTTAAGAAGATGACTTTTTGCTCATCTTCTTTTTATGCTTTTTGACATGACTGCTTCTTTCCTCTTGACTTTTTCGAGAGCATAGAGTGGAGAAAGCTTTTGAATTTACGGCTTTCATCCACGATTTTCTGCATTTTTACTATTTAGAGATTTTCCTTCCTTGTTCTTTCGAAAAAAACAGGGGAAGGAAGTGGGAAAATTCTAGTATCTTGTCTTGCCATTTCCTGAAAACTCGGTATTATAATGGAGAAGTGGGAAAAAGTGGGAGAAAGTGGTAAGTATGTTTACGGGAGAGTATCATTTAAATTTAGATACTAAGGGTAGGATGATGATTCCTGCCAAGTTCCGTGAGGATGGTTATAGCGAATTTTTCCTAACCCGTTCATTAGATGGCTGTCTTTCCCTCTACGCGATTCCGGAATGGAAGAAGTTGGAGGAAAAGCTACAGGCTTTGCCCATGACCAGTGAAAAGGCGAGAAAGTTAAAGCGTTATATTCTGGGTAGTGCAGTGTCAGTGGAGTGTGATAAACAGGGACGTATCCTCATTCCACAGGGTCTTAAGGGACAAGGCGGAATTGGAAAAAAGATGTGATGCTTCTGGGTGTGGGGGACTATGCGGAAATCTGGTCTTCCGAGAGCTATGAAGAGAAGAATGATTTTTCCGATACGGAAGAGTTGGCTAAAGACATGGAAGGCATGGGCATATAATGGAATTTTTCTCATAAAAAGTATCATGGTTGAAGAATGTATGGAGGGTCTTAACATCAAGAAGGATGGCATCTATGTGGATGGCACTCTGGGCGGTGGAGGACATTCCTTCCATATTTTTGGAAAGACTTGGGGAAAAGGGACAGCTGATCGGTATTGACCAGGGATGAGGATGCGATACTGGCGGCAACAGAAAGATTAAAGCCCTTTGCCAAGCAGCTTCACATCATTAGGGACAATTATGAGCATTTTTCCGGAAATCCTATCTTCCCTTTCTATAGAAAAGGTGGACGGGATTCTTTTTTAGACTTAGGCGTTTCCAGTCATCAGTTTGATGAAGAAGAAAGAGGCTTTTTCCTATCGATTTGATGCACCCTTGGATATGCGGATGGATCAAAGACAGGACTTTAGTGCAAAGGATTTGGTGAACAGCTACAGCGAATCCTCCTTGTTTCACATCATAAGGGACTATGGGGAAGACAAGTTTGCAAAAAAATATTGCAAAAGCACATTGTTTTTGGCAAGACAGGAAAAAAACCCATTGAAACAACCAAGGAATTGGCAGAAATCATTTCCCATGCCATTCCCATGAAGTTTCGTCTGCAGGGTGGTCACCCTGCAAAAAGAACGTTCCAGGCCATCCGGATTGCCTTAAATCGGGAGCTGGAGGTTTTGGAGAATTCCTTGAAGAGCATGATTGAAGCCTTGAATCCGGGAGGAAGAATCTGTATTATCAGCTTCCATTCTCTGGAGGACAGGATTGTAAAGCGAAGCTTCAAGGAGGTGGAGAATCTTGCATTTGCCCGCCGGACTTTCCGTGTGTACCTGCGGGAGAAAAAGTTTGGGCAAGGTCATCAGCAGAAAAAGCCATTTGTCCAAGTGAAGAGGAAATGGAAGAAAAATCCCAGAGCAAAAAAAGTGCGAAGCTTAGGATTTTTGAAAGAACATAAAGGAGTCAGAAATTGTCCGGCTGTTCATGACATTGGAAAAGCTGAGCAGAGGGCATGAAGATATTTTCGGGGGAATAAAGGGGAGTATATGAAGAAAAGGGGAGAGGAGACAGCTGCAATATGTGCAAGGAAGCTTGGCCGTGAAAGAGCAGTATCTCCCAAAAAGCGAGTAGAAAAAGAAAAAAATAGAGAAAAAAAGCAGGAACAGAGAAAGAAAAAGAGCTGCTTCCGGCATGGAAAGACGGGTCATGCAGGAAAGAGCCAAGATTCTTCGGGAAAGAGAGAAGAATCACATTTTTGCAGCAGGAGAGACTGAAGGAAAAAAACTTCTGCCAATCTGTTCTTGGTATTTTGCGTTACAGCGATGATGTTTGTGATGGGCGGTTTATGCTTTCATTACATTCAGTTGCAGACGGAGGTAAATACCAGAATTCGAAAAAAATTGAGGTAGAGAAAAACCCGCTTGGATAAGCTGCGGCAGAAAAAAATGACGCTTTGCAGAATGCTATCAATACCAGCGTGAATCCGGAAGAGGTCTATGAAATTGCCACCAAGGAACTGGGGATGGTATATCCAGGGGAAAAATCAGGTAATAGAGTATAAAAAGTCGGAAAGTGAGTACGTAAGGCAGTATGAAAAACATCCCCAAATCCTGAAGCTGAACAGAGAAGAAGACGGCAGACGAAAAATTCTGCCGTTTTATATGCAAGAAAAACTGATTATCGGTTTTTGCTTTTTTTCTGATTCTCTTTCTCTTATTGACCTTTGCCCTGTTTCAGATTGTACGAAACAACAACGAGGCGTTTAACAGAAAGGTATTAAGACAAAGGCAAACCCAATATGGTTCCAAGGTGCTTCCTGCCAAAAGAGGGAGACATCATGGATAGAAACGGAACCATTTTGGCCACCAGCCAGAAGGTTTATAATCTGATTGTGGACGCCAGAACCATGACTTCTTATCAGGACAAGCGTTATGAGGAAGCCAGCTTAAAGGCGGTGGAAGAGTTTTTTTCAAAGAGGATGCGGGAGAGCTTAGGGCTTATATTGCCAAGCAGGATGCTTTTGCCGGACGGGAAAAAGAGTGCTTACTATAAGTATAAAAAAAGGCTGTCCTATGAAAAAGCGGACGGCATTTTTGGACTATAGACGAACAAAAATAAGCAGTATAAAAAGACGGAAAGAAAGACCGGATTAAGGGGCTGGATTTTGAAGAAGAGTACAGAAGATATTATCCTTATAAAAATTTAGCTTGTAATATCATCGGCTTTACTACGGATGACGGGGAAAGCGGACAGGCAGGGGTAGAGCAGTTTTATAACAAAAAGCCTGATCGGTACCAACGGAAGAACCTATGGATATCTGGATTCCGATACGAAGCTCCAATCCGTGATTCGGGAAGCCACCGACGGAAACAGTTTGGTCACCACCATCAACTACAACATTCAGAGGACGGTGGAAAAATATTTGCAGGAATGGCAAAACCCGTGATGTGGGCTCCAAGGTGGCTTCCGCCATTGTTATGGATCCGAAAAACTGGAGAAATCTCGGCTATGGCCAGCACTAAACAGTACGACTTAAATGAGCCGAGAAAGCTGAATGATGCGGAATATCCGGAGAGTCTTCTTTTGGAGCTTGGAAAAAGAAGCCCAAATCGTATATAAAAAGAGAGCATGAAAAACAAAAGTATATCTACAGATGAGGTGGGGCAGTACTTTACCCAGGAGGAGCTTCTTTTCCTATGGAAGGCAGGCGGCTCGGAATGAAGTCTGGCGAAACCCCGTATTCCGACACCTATGAGCCCGGTTCTACGGTGAAGCCCTTCACCATAGCGGGAGCTTTGGAGGAATCCGTTATTAGCCGAAAACCACCTTTACCTGTGACGGAAAGGTGACCTTAAGTGACGGTGTCCACACCTGGAACATCCGTTGTCATAAGAGAGACGGTCATGGAACTCTGGATGCGGAGCAGGCTTTGATGCAATCCTGTAACGTTTATATGATGAATACTGCCTTTGCAGAGGGGGCGGAAACTTTTGTAAAGTACCAGCATGTATTCGGCTTTGGAGATAAAACCACCGTGGACCTTCCGGGAGAGGCGGATACTGCCTCTTTGGTTTATGCGGCGGATACCTTGGGAAAGACCACTCTGGCTACCAATTCCTTCGGACAAAACTTTAACGTTACCATGATCCAGATGGCCTCCGCCTTTTGCAGTGTCATCAATGGGGGTTCCTATTACAGGCCTCATGTGGTAAAGCAGATTTTAAATGCTAACGGTACGGTGATTAAGGATGTGCAACCGGAGTTGATGCGGGTTACCGTTTCCGAAGATACCAGTGCATTTTTGCGAGAGGCTTTGTTCCAGACCGTAGAGGGAGGAACAGGAAAGCCCGCACAGATTCAAGGCTATCATGTGGGAGGAAAGACCGGAACAGCCCAGAAGTTGCCAAGATCTGCGAAAAACTATCTGGTTTCCTTCTGCGGCTTTGCTCCTGTGGAGGATCCGCAACTTTTTGGTCTATGTAGTGGTGGATACACCTAATTTGGAAGGAGAGGCTCAGTCCAGCGCTTCCTTTGCCACCAAGATTGAACAAAAGATTATGAATGATGCTTTACAGTTCTTAAATATTCAGCCTCAGGGAGAAACGGACCCCAATGCCTCTTTTGAACAAGGACTTGCAGTCGGAAGAAGGTATTCTGGGAGAAAGTCAGAGCAAGGAAGAAGAGGAAGCCGGACAGAGCGGCAAAAAGAAGGCGCTTCCGAAAAGACGGAAAAACAATTCTTCTGCTAAGAAAGACAGCAGCGCTTCTGATGCACAAGAGGGTAAAGTAGTCAAGCGAAGTGTAGATACAGACGAGAAGGCGGAAGACGAGGGGAGGTTCCGGACGAGCTGCCAAGTACATCGGAAAGTACGGAAAGTACATCTGTAAGATAAAGAAATGAGGGGAAGGAAAAATGTTTATGGAGGGAATAAGCTTTAGGGATTTCCTTTTTGGTGATGCTTTTGATTTCGCCAAAGGGAATCAAGCTTCTGCACCAATTGAAGTTTGGACAGGAGGTTCGAGAGGACGGCCCCAATAGCCATTTGAAAAAGCAGGGAACGCCTACCATGGGAGGCATCTTGTTTCTGATTGCTATCAGCGTAGCCTGTCTTCCCTTTGCGGGAACCTACCCCCATATTTTACCGGCCTACCTTTTGGGTATGGGCTTTGTGTAGTAGGCTTTTATTGATGACTACCTGAAGGTGGTAAAGCATCAGTCCGAGGGCTTTAATCCAAAGCAGAAGATGCTATGTCAGACGATTATTTCCATCCTGTATATCTCCTATATTTTCTATTCCAAGGAATATAGCGGAGCCTTTCGCATTCCTTTCTTTGGTAAGGAAGCTTACAGTGTGGGACTGGTCCTGTTCTTCCCTGATATCCTCTTTATTATTACCGCTACCGATACGGGGGCGAATTTTTACGGACGGTATTGACGGACTTTGCTCCTCTGTAACTGCGGTGATTGTATTTTTCTTACTCTTGAAAAAATCATCTGGGAACGGGAGATATGGCTCCTCTTATGGGAGCGGTTTTGGGCGGACTTCTGGGATTTTTATGCTTCAATGCCTATCCTGCCAAGGTATTTATGGGAGATACCGGCTCTTGGCTTTGGGAGGCTTTTGTGGTGGCTATGGCCATTCAGCAGGAAATCGCCTTATTTATTCCGATATTTGCCTTCATTTATTTCGTGGAAGTGCTTTCCGTGATTATCCGGTAAGCTACTTCAAATGGAGCCATGGAAAGAGAATTTTCAAAATGGCGCCCATACATCATCATTTTGAGCTCTTGGGCTGGTCCGAGACCAAGGTGGTGACAATTTTACCATTATTACGATTTTTGCTATGTTTTTCTGCTTTATGATTTTATAAAAATGAAAAGAGTAAAAAGAAAAAGCAAAAAGAAAAAAAGCAAAAAGAAAAAAAGCTAAAAAAAGAGCAAGAAAAAAATTTAGGGAAATACATTTGCAGGCCTAAAGGGGAGAAGATTGGGCTTTGCAGAAATTACAAGCACAGGGAAAGGGATTTCAAAGAGGTTAAAGGGACGAAGATGGACAAGCAAAAAAATTTTGGTTTTGGGAACAGGACGGAGCGGTGTTGCGGCGGCAAAGCAGATTCTTGCCATGGGAGGCGAAGTGATTTTCTTCGATAAGAACCCCAAGGTGAGAGGATAGAGCCTTGCTGAGCCAATTTAAAAAAAGAAGGACAAGGTAAGCCTGATTAAGGGTAAGCTCTTGGCCTCTGATTTGTTGCATATTAACGCCTCTGTCATCAGTCCCGAATCCCTTAGATGAGCCTTATGTGAAAATGCTTTCCACCGCCCAAATCCTATTATCGGAGAAATCGAACTGGCCTACCAATCCAGCAAGGGAAAGCTTTTGTGCAGTAACGGGAACCAATGGAAAGACCACTACGGTAAGTCTTATCGGGGAGATTTTGAAAAGCGAATACAGTGATACCCATGTGGTGGGAAACATCGAAATCCCTTCACGGCAGAGGCTTTAGAAACAGAAGAGCAGTCTGCCACCGTGTGTGAGGTCAGCTCCTTTCAGCTGGAAACCATCGTGATTTTCGGCCGAATGTTTCCGCCATCACCAACATTACCCCGGATCACCGGATCGACACAAGACCATGAAAAACTATATTGCGGTGAAGGAATCCATTGCGGAGAATCAGGAAGAGGAAGACAGTATCGTTTTTAAAACTATATGGATCCGGAGCTTCGAAAGTTCGGAAAGAAAAGAAGTCTAAAGCCGAAGGTACTGTGGTTTTCTTCCGAGGAAGAGCCGAAGGATACCAAGGAAAAGGAGTCTCTTTTTCCTGAGAGGAGATACCTTCTATTATAAGAAGGCGGATAAGGAGGAGAAGCTTTTCACCACCAAGGATGTGCATTTGCTGGGAAAGCATAATTATGAAAATATCCTCTGCGCCGTAGGAGTCGGTCTGAAAATGGGCGTACCCATGGACAAGATTATCAAGGTTTGCAAGAAGTTCAAACCTGTGGAGCATAGAATTGAATTTGTTCGGGAGCGTTCCGGTGTAAAAATATTACAACGATTCCAAGGGTACCAATGTGGATGCGGCAATCCAAGCCCTTAGAGCAATGCCAGCCCGGTGGTTTTAATCGGGGGCGGATATGATAAGCATGTGGATTTTGACCCTGGGTTAAGGAGTTTAAAGGAAGAGTAAAGTACCTGGGTTTTGATTGGAGAAACCAGAAATCAGATTGCGGAAACCGCTAAGAAAAACGGCTTCCAGAATGTGATGTTTGCCGAGGATATGGATGAGGCGGTAAAGGATTGCGCGGCCTATGCGGATCCCGGGGATTACGTGCTTTTGAGTCCGGCCTGTGCCTCCTGGGGCATGTTTAAGGACTATGAGGAAAGAGGCAGAATCTTTAAGGACTGCGTGAAGAACCTGTAAAGACCGGATGAAGAAGCTGTAAGGACTGCGTGAAGAATCTGTAAGAGGAGGAAATCAGTGGCTGGAAAAAGAAGGCTAAAACGATTTTATGATATTTCCCGGTGGTAATGGTCTTTTCCATTACCCTTTTTGGGCTGCTGATGCTGTATTCCGCCTCTTCCTATACCGCGGAAAGAGATAATTTGGGAGAGATGTTTTACCTGAAACGACAGGCTTTCTTTGCCGGATTTGGATTTCTTATCATGCTTTTTACCTCCGATTTATTGACTACCATATCTTTGCCAAATTAAATCTGGTGATTTATGCCATTGCCGCTGTGGCAGTGATTGTCACCAGCCTGATCGGTGTGGCTTCCCACGGTTCCAACCGTTGGATTATTATCTTCGGTGTGCGTTTCCAGCCCTCGGAGCTGATGAAACCGGCGATTATTATTCTTTTTGCCACGCTTTTAACCCATAAGGGACGGAAGCTGGACGGTTTCGTTCCCATGTTAAAAAGCGGCGGCCTGGGCGCTGGTTCCGGCAGCAATCATTGCTTATACCAACCTTTCCACCGCTATGATTGTAGCGGGAATTGCGGCGTTTATGCTCTTTGTTGCGGTAAAAAGCTATAAATATCATTTGATGCTCTTGGGAGGAGGGATTGCGGCGTATCTTGGCGCTTATCCCTCTATCTTTGTTGTTGCAAAAATGAAGGTGCTCCATGGCTATCAGATTACCAGAATTTTAGCCTGGAAGGATCCTTCTTCCTATGAAGATGAAACCTTCCAAACCTTGCAGGGGCTTTATGCCATCGGTTCCGGAGGCATTTTCGGAAGAGGACTGGGAGAGAGTATTCAGAAGTTTATTATGCCCGAGTCCCAGAATGATATGATTTTTACCATTATTTGCGAAGAGCTGGGCTTTGTGGGCGGTCTGGGAGTGATGCTGGTCTACGCTCTTATTCTTTTTCGTCTCTATGAGATTGCGAAAAATGCCAGAGACCTTTTCGGTTCTTTGCTGGTTATCGGCGTAATGTCCCATATTGCATTGCAGGCGATTTTAAATATTGCGGTAGCGACAAACTCCATTCCCAACACCGGAATCACCCTCCCTTTATCAGCTACGGAGGAACCTCCCTGTGATTTTGCTGGCGGAAATCGGAATTTGCCTGAATGTTTCCTATCAGACTACTTTGGATGAGCCGATTCCTTCTGAAAAATAAGAATAGAAGAAAAATGTGTTTTTCGGAAACTTAAGAAATAATAGGTGATTGCCGATGTATACTGTAGAAGTAAGGAAGCTTTGGGGAGTGATAAGGGAAGATGAACAGAAGAAAAAGAACAGAAACAATTAATACATTACGGACTGATTCTTTTTTTCTTTTTGCTACTTTTTGCTGATAGTCAGTCTTCGTATTTCGGAAGTAAAAAAATTTTAGGAATAAGCAGTACAGCGACAAAGAAATTAAGGCAATGCTCTTTCAGGATGAATGGGATGAGAAATCCGCCTATGCTTTTTAAAGAAAAAGTTTCGTCCCCATAAGAGCCTTCCCTTTATTGAACGGTATGAAATGCGCTGGAAGAATCCCTGGAGCGTGGAAATTATCATCTATGAAAAAATATGGTGGGCTATGTGCAATACATGTCCAGCAACTTTTATTTTGACGGAGACAGGGGTAGTGGTGGAATCCACCAAGAAAAAAAGCTCCGGGAATTCCGGAGGTAAAGGGCTTTGAAATTTTCCTCCGTAAGTCTTTACAAGGCTCTTCCGGTGGAAAAATAAGGGGGTCTTCCAGGATATTTTGAATCTCAGTGCCTCCCTGCAACAGGAAAAATCAGCTGCGATTATATTGAATATAGCGGAACCCAGGCCATTATCCATGTGGGAGATATTCGGGTTCTCCTTGGGGGAAATGAGGATATGGAGCAGAAGGTGATGAGCTTAAAGGACATTCTGCCGGCTCTTTCCGGAAGGAAAAGGGAACCCTCGGATTTAAGTGAGTTTAAAGGAAGAAAAAGAAAAAGGGAAGCCTATATCTTTCGAGAAAATAAATAAACTTGTAGGAAGAATTGAACTTGCACTTTCTTTGAAATCTGTGTATCATCCTTAAGGAAAGTCTTTACAAAATACCGAAAATTCTTATAATGATATAGTTAGGATTAATGTGGAGAAGAGTCCGTTCCTAAAAAGGAAAAAAAGTCATAGATTGAAGGAGGAAGATATGCTGGAAATTAAGCTTCCCTGAGTCCGAAGCGGCTGCGAAAAATAATTGTTGTGGGAGTTGGTGGTGCCGGAAATAATGCGGTGAATCGCATGGTGGACGAGGGCATTGCCGGAGTAGAATTTATAGGGGTGAATACAGATAAGCAGGCTTTACAGTCCAGTAAGGCTTCTACAGCTATGACCATTGGTGAGAAATTAACTAAGGGATTGGGATGTGGAGGAAAGCCTGAAATCGGTACCAAGGCTGCTGAGGAAAGTGCAGAGGACATTACCGCTGCATTACAGGGGGCAGACATGGTTTTCGTTACCTGCGGAATGGGTGGCGGAACCGGAACCGGTGCAGCTCCTATCATTGCCAGAATTGCAAAGGATATGGGCATTCTTACCGTTGGTGTTGTAACCAAGCCCTTCCGCTTTGAAGCAAAGCAGAGAATGAAGAATGCCATGGAAGGTATTGACGCATTAAAGAATGCAGTAGATACCTTGATTGTAATCCCCAACGATCGTTTGTTGGAGATTGTGGAAAAGAAGACCTCTCTTCCCGAAGCTTTAAAGAAGGCTGACGAAGTATTACAGCAGTCCGTACAGGGAATTACCGACCTGATCAATGTACCCGGACTGATTAACTTGGACTTTGCAGATGTTTCTGCAGTTATGAAGGATAAAGGGAATTGCCCATGTGGGTATCGGTAAGGCCAAGGGTGATGACAAGGCTATCGAGGCGGTAAAGATTGCGATTTCTTCTCCGCTTTTGGAGAGCACCATCGAGGGCGCTACCGATGTTATCATCAACATTTCCGGAGACATCAGCCTCATTGAGGCAAATGATGCGGCTTCCTATGTAGAAGAGTTGGTAGGCGAGAATGCCAACATTATCTTCGGTGCTATGTATGATGAGGATAGTCAGGATGAGGTATCCATTACCGTTATTGCTACCGGTATCAAGGAGAGAACCAAGACTGTAGAAACTGTTAGAACAGTCAATACACAGACTCCACAGCTTAATCCATCTGTTGCCAACAATACCGGAACAGGAAGCAATGCTACTCCCGGACTTCCTTCTTTCCTTAGCAATCAAAGACCTGTTGCTCCCGGACTTTCTCAAAGACCGGAGGTGCCTGTAGAGAACAGTCAGGCTAATCTTGGAGGATATACACCGACTCCGCAAGTCAATCTTTCCAGACCTGTAGAGAATACAGAAAGCCAAAGCAGCAGAGTTAGAACAGGAAGAGAAAAACAACATCGATCTTCCGGATTTCCTTCGGAGAAGATAAAAAGCGGAAAGCAGGCTATGTCCCCGGGGCATAGCCTTTTTTTATCGTAATTGTAATAGTTATAAAATATCAATAGGAGAACCATGGCGAATTTAAGAGAAGAAATTGAAAAAAAGAAGAACCTTTGCGATTATTTCCCACCCGGACGCAGGAAAGACCACCCTTACAGAGAAGTTTCTTCTCTATGGAGGTGCCATCAACCTGGCAGGAACGGTAAAGGGAAGAAAGTCTGCAAAGCATGCAGTTTCCGACTGGATGGAGATTGAGAAGGAAAGAGGAATTTCGGTAACTTCTTCCGTGCTTCAGTTTAACTATGACGGAAAAGTGCATTAACATTCTGGACACCCGGGACACCGGGATTTCTCGGAGGATACCTATAGAACCTTGATGGCGGCAGACAGTGCGGTGATGGTCATTGACGGAGCAAAGGGTGTGGAGCCCCAGACCATTAAGCTCTTTAAAGTCTGTGTTATGCGACATATCCCTATTTTTACCTTCATCAATAAGTTTGATAGAGAGGCTAGAGACCCATACGCTCTTTTGGATGAAATTGAAGAGGTACTGGGAATCCGCACTTGTCCCATTAACTGGCCCATCGGTTGCGGCCATAATTTTAAGGGCGTGTATGACAGAGAAACGGAGCAGGTCAGTCTCTTCCACAGCAATGCGGGAGGAAAGAAGGCGGTAGAGAAGGAAGTTTTTGATTATAAGGATCCGGAGCTTCCCAATCATATTTCTGCAGAATACTTTGAAAAGCTGCAGGAGGACTCGGAGCTTTTGGACGGGGCTGCGGATGCCTTTGACGAGAAGAGAGTGGATGCGGGAGAGCTTACTCCGGTATTCTTCGGCTCCGCCTTAACCAACTTCGGTGTGGAGACCTTCTTACAGCATTTCCGCTATGACCAAGTCTCCCTTCCCAGAAAGTCCGATCAGGGCATGATCGACTCGAGTGGAGGAAGCATTTTCCGCCTTTGTCTTTAAGATTCAGGCCAATATGGATCCCAAGCATAGAGACAGAGTGGCCTTTTATGCGTATCTGTTCCGGAGAGTTTGATGCAGGCATGGAGGTAAATCATATTCAGGGAGGGAGAAAGGTGAAAGCTTTCTCAACCTACCCAGATGATGGCGGATGAACGAAAAATCGTGGAAAAGGCCTATGGCGGAGACATTATCGGCGTCTTCGATCCGGGGAATCTTTTTCCATTGGAGACACCCTGGAGCTTTCCAATAAAAAAATTTGTTTATGAAGGAATTCCCACCTTCGCTCCGGAGCATTTTGCCAGAGTGCGGCAGATTGATACCATGAAGAGAAAGCAGTTCCTAAAGGGCGTTTCTCAGATTGCCCAGGAAGGTGCCATTCAGATTTTTCAGGAGTACAACTCCGGTATGGAGGAGATTATTGTAGGCGTTGTAGGCTCCCTGCAATTTGAAGTATTAACCTACCGTTTGAAAAACGAGTATAATGTAGAGGTGCGATTGGAAATGCTTCCCTATGAGCATATTCGCTGGATTGAAAAATTATACGGAAATCGATGTTTCCGCCATTTCCGGAACCTCGATATGAAGCTGGTAAAGGACTTAAAGGATAGACCTTTATTGCTTTTTGCCCATCCCTGGTCCATCGGCATGGTTTTTGGATAGAAATGAAAAATCTGAAGCTTAGCGAGTTCTCCAGAAATTAAACATAAAAAAGGAATAACAGGGAATAGCAGGAATAACAAGATAATCAGTGCAATAGCCTTAAGGCGGAAAAAGTATATTTAACAGTATAGAAGCACAAAGAAAGGAAGGACCTTATGGAAAAAGAGCATCAAAAACTTGGTTGGCAGAGCATGAAGAGGAATTTGTTAAGGACTTGGGCAGACTGATTGCCATTGATTCCGTTCAGGGAGAGACAAAGCTGGGAGCACCCTTCGGAGAAGGCCCTAAGAAGGCTTTAGAGGAGGCCATGTCCCTTTGTGAGGGCTACGGTTTTTCCGTAAACAATATGGAAAACTATGTGGGAACAGCGGATATGGATGCAAAGCTTCCCAGAAGTCTGGATATCTTGGCGCATTTGGATGTGGTTCCTGCGGGAGAAGGCTGGGAGATTACCGAGCCCTTTAAAATGCTGGAAAAGGACGGAATTGTCTACGGTCGCGGTGTTAGTGACGATAAGGGACCGATGCTTGCAGGACTTTATGCAATGCGTGCGGTAAAAGAACTGGGCTATCCTTTAAAGAAGGGTGTTCGTATGATTATGGGAACCAATGAAGAGACCGGTTCCAAGGATTTAGAGTATTACTATGCCCGGGAGAAGGCCGGAGAGATGAGCTTTACCCCGGATGCGGAGTTCCCCATTATCAACGTGGAAAAGGGACAGTTTAGAGGAACAATTTTCAAGAAAAGAGAGAAGGAGGAGAGCAGTCTTCTTTCCTTAAAGGCGGGAATTGCGGTAAATGCGGTACCCCAGAAGGCTGTATTGGTTTTCTCTGCATTGGGAGAGGATGAATTCCAAAGCGCCAAGCAGGCAGTGGAAGAGCAGTGTCAGGTAAAAAAATCAGTAAAAACGGCAATGAGGTTACGGTAATCGGAACCTCCGCCCATGCGGCAACCCCTTACCTTGGAAAAGAATGCCGGTCTTGCGGCAGTGCTTTTTGCCGCAAAGCTTCCTTCCATCGGAACACAGCTGAAGCAGGATTTAGAAAAAGCTTACAGAGCTTTTCCCCTACGGAAAAGACCGACGGCTCCGGCTTAGGCATCAAGATGGAGGATAAAGAAAAGTAAGGATTTAACCTGTACCTTGGATATCTATGCCATTGACGGAGAGGAGCTTCGTTTTACCTATGATTCCCGTGTGCCTATCTGTGCTACGGAGGAGAATTGCGTAAATACCGCAAGGGCAAATGTAGAAGCCAAGGGCTTCCAATTTGAAAACCAAAGGGAATGATTCCTCCCCACTATGTACCCTCCGATTCCCCCTTTGTACAGAATCTTCTCTCTGTTTACGAGAAGGTAACCGGATTAAAGGGAGAGTGCCTGGCTATCGGTGGCGGTACCTATGTGCATGATGTAGAAAACGGCGTAGCCTTCGGAGCGGTTCTTCCGGATGTGGATACCAGAATGCACGGTGCTGATGAGTGGATTAAGGTAAAGGATCTGCTTTTGGCCGCAGAAATATATGGAGAGGCAATTTTGGCGCTTTGCCAATAATCCGGTAAAGCACCGAGAATGTTATGGAAGATAAAATGACAGAAACTATTGTGAAGAATGAGGCTCTCTCTGAAGAGAACTATCCTGCGAATGGTTCCGGGGAAGAGCTGAAGAATGAAAATATTATAGAAATCAAAGGACTTGGCAAAACCTTTAAAAACCGATGGTGAGGACTTTGTGGCACTGGATCAGATTGATTTGTCCATCCGGAGAGGAAGCATTCAGGGCATTATCGGACTTTCCGGTGCCGGAAAATCCACCTTGGTTCGTTGTATCAACTATCTGGAAAAGCCCAGTAGCGGACAGATATATTTTCAGGGACAGAGCCTGGGATCCATGAAGGAAAGGGAAATTCTTGCCATGCGACAGAACATGGGCATGATTTTCCAGCAGTTTAATCTTCTGGAGCAGAGAAATTTGTTGAGAAATGTCAGCTATCCCCTGGAAATTTCCCATAAGGGAGGTCCTATTTCCTACTTTAAGAAAAGGAAGGCAAGACTGGAGCGGGCTAAGGAGCTTTTTGGCGATGGTAGGCTTTAGAGGAAGGGAGTACAGTCACCCTTCCCAGCTTTCCGGAGGACAGAAGCAAAGAGTGGCCATTGCCAGAGCCCTGGCGACAAAACCGGAGGTATTGCTTTGTGATGAGGCCACCTCTGCCTTGGATCCTAAAACCACAGAGCAGATTCTGGAATTGCTGAAGAAGATTAATAGGGAGATGGGGGTTACCATTATTTTGATTACCCACCAGATGTCCGTGATTGAAGCCATTTGTGATGAGGTGGCCATTATCGATCACAGCCGAATCGCGGAAGCAGGCCCGGTGAAGGAGGTTTTCCGTTCTCCCAAGTCGGAAATCGGAAGAAAGCTGATTTTGGGAGAGGGAGAGAAGGAAATCCAATTCGGTACCGGAAAGCGTATCCGTTTGGTTTTTGACGGTCGTTCCGCCCATGAGCCTGTGCTTTCGGAAATGATTCTTTCCGCCAAGGCACCGGTGAATATTCTCTTTGCCAATACCAAGGATGTGGATAATATTGCCATGGGGCAGATGATTATAGAGTTGCCGGAGAATCCGGAGGATGAATTCCAGATTCTCAGCTTCCTAAAGGAAAGAGGAATTCTGTATGAGGAGGTGCATTCATGAGCATGAGTTTAAAGGAGCTGTTGGCTCTTTTTTCCAAGGAGACTTTGGCAACCTTGTATATGGTAAGCATTTCCACACTGATTTCCTATGCCATCGGTATCCCCTTAGGGGTGATTTTGGTGGTGACGGAGGAGGGAAGTATTGCGCCGAATAAGATAATTCACGGAATTTTGGGATTTTTCACCAATATTTTTCCGTACCATCCCCTTCCTGATCCTTTTGGTTATGGTGCTACCCATCACTAAGGCCTTGGTGCACACGACGCTGGGACCTAAGGCGATTATTCCGCCTCTGGTAATTGCTTCCGCACCTTATATCGCCAGAATGGTGGAGTCTTCCTTGAAGGAGGTGGACAGCGGAGTGATTGAAGCGGCAAAATCCATGGGTTCCAACAGCTTTCAGATTATTTTTAAGGTCCTGCTTCCGGAGGCCAGACCCAGTCTCTATGTGGGGGCGGCAATTTGTATGACCTCTATCCTTTCTTATTCCGCTATGGCGGGCTTTGTAGGGGCGGCGGTTTGGGAGCCATTGCCTTAAACTATGGTTACTATCGTTACCAGACGGATATGATGCTGATTGCAGTGGTGGTGCTGGTGGTTATTGTTCAGCTGGTACAGGAATTCTGGATGAGACTGGCGAAATACAGCGATAAAAGAGGAAAGTTGAATTAAGAAATTCAGTAAGATATTTAGATAAAGCAGTAGTCTTTATTTAAGTCGACAGATAAGCTTTACAAAAATTTTTATAAAATTGAATTAAATTCGGAGTTCTTGCTTTTTTTCTATTTTTCTTATACCATAGGGGAGTTGAAAAGGACTTTTCAACAGGGAGCACACCCAAGGAATAGAGTAGAAGAACATTTTCCTATGGGAAGGAAAGGATTCTCCCTAATGGGAGAGAAAGAGGAGTTTTATGAAAAAGAAAATTGGCGTGCTTGTGGCATCCCTTGCTTTGGCCTTTGGGCTTGTAGCATGTGGAGGACAGAAGGCAGAAACTAAGGCGGAGAGTGAGAAGCAGACTGAGGCGGCTTCTGAAAAGGCTTCCGAGAAGGCCGGAGAAACAGAGAAAGCTACAGAGAAGGCTGGAAGCGGAGAGACCGTAAAGATTAAAATCGAGTGCTACACCCAGCCCTCATGCAGAGATTTTTAGAGGCTGCAAAGGATGCTTTAAAGAAGAAGGGCGTGGAAATCGAAATCGTTACCTACAACGACTATGTACAGCCAAACCCTGGCTACAGATCAGGGAGAAATCGATGCCAACTACTTCCAGCATCTTCCTTACTTAGAGGAGTTTAATAAGGAAAAAAGAATACCAAGATTGTTTCCGTAGGAAAGGTTCACTATGAGCCATTCGGAATCTATGCAGGACAGTCCAAGGATTTAAAGGAGCTTAAGGACGGCGCTAAGATTGCAGTTCCCAACGATACTACAAATGAGGCAAGAGCATTGTTACTGCTTCAGGACAACGGTATCATCAAATTAAAAGGATGGGGCAGGTCTTACCGCAACCAAGCAGGATGTGGTAGAGAATCCTCACAACATCGAGTTATATGAGGTAGAGGCTGCACAGATTCCTCGTTCTTTGGATTCCGTAGACTTTGCTTGTATGAACGGAAACTTTGCACTTCAGGCAAACCTTAAGCCATCTGATGCTTTAGTTGTGGAGAAGGCTGATTCCGAGGCTGCTCAGACTTACGCAAACATCGTTGCCGTAGCAGAGAAGAATAAGGATGCAGAATGGGCAAAGACTCTTGTGGAAGTATTACAGTCCAAGGAAATTCAGGACTTTATCAACAGAAGTATGATGGCGGAGTAGTACCTATTCAATAAAAACAAAGTGAACATGGGACTGTGAAAAAAGCGGAAAGGGGAATCCCTGACTTCCCTTTTTCATAGTCCCATTTTGATTATCAGAAGGGATTTTTGTATATGAAAAATAAAGACATGAGAAGAGTGGCAAGAAAACTTTGGAGGGAAAAATTGGTTTACGATTTTTCTCTCTTATATAGCAGGATTATTGGGCTTCGTTCTTTTGACCATGCTCTTTTCTTCTCTCCTTAACCCTTTCATCCTCTTTACCGGAGATTTTTTTCTTTGGGAGAGCTAAGGAGAGAATCGGTCTTAGTCTTACGGGAATCCTTTTTGCACTATATGTTTTTTTGTGTTTTTTTACTTTATTGTATTGGGATTTTCTTTCCGGAAAATGTTGCTGGACATGTCCGGGGAGAAAAAGAAGGTGAATGCTGCTATGATTTTTTTACGGCTTTCACCCCAATTCATTTCCGTTGCTGGGAAGAATGTTGGGCTTTAGTATCTTGGCTTTTCTCTTTTCTGCGGTAATTTCTTTAGGGCAGGAAGTAATAGACTACTTCTTCGGAGAGGGACTCATTTACTGGTCCTATTACGGATAAGCCTTGTGATTTTAATATTCTTCTCCCTTTTTCTTTGATATGACCTTCTTTACCGTCTGGGATGGAGAGGGAAAGAGTTTGTGGCAGAATATGAAAAAGTGCTGGGGTAATGAAGGGACAGAAGTTCCTTTATTTCCGCCAAATTCTGTATTTCACTTTGGTGACTTCCGTTGCCGGCTTTATTGCGGTTATGTGGTCCTTTATCTTAAGATCTCCGGCCTTACCGATTTTTGTGTTGTTTTTTTGTATTTATCCATTTATCTGATTCCTTATTTGGGCTTTGTGCAGGCTTTAATTTATCGAAAGGGAGCAGGGATTTTTCAACGATAAGCGCTACGAACAGAGACGCTTATCAGAGAAATGAAAGAGCCTGTGGTTTCCGAACAGCAGCGCACAACAGTCGAGGCAGCTTCTATAGAACAGCGCACAACAGTCGAAGCGGCTTCTATAGAGCAGTCCACAACAGTCGAAGCGGCTTCTATAGAACAGTCTGCAACAGTCGAGACGCCCTCAACAGAAGAGCCTGCAGCAGTTGAAGCGCCTTCTACAGAAGAGCCTAAAGAAAAGGAAGGAGGCTTCTCAGTGGTAATCTCCGAGGATCAGGAAGAGCGAAGCCTAAGCGGATTGTCGGAGACTGCCGAGGAAGGAATGGAAGCTACAGAGACGCAGCAGGAGGCTGTCGCAGGAACGGAAGCCACAGAAACGCAGCAGAAGACCGCCACCGAGAATAAGCTGGAAAGCGATGGGGAAAAAACAATCCGGAAGCCGATGCAGATAGCAAGACGGAAGCCGATGCAGAAAGCAAGCAGGATCCCAATCATAAAATGAGTTTTGAAGAAGCCAGAAGACAGTATACCGACTATGAGGAATAAGGAGGAAGTATGAAGTGCCCTTTTTGTAACGCTGAGGATACCCGAGTCATTGACTCCCGTCCGGCTGATGATAACACGGCCATCCGCAGAAGAAGACAATGTGAGGTTTGCGGAAAGCGTTTTACCACCTTTGAGAAGACGGAAACCCTTCCCTTTATGGTGGTGAAGAAGGACGAAAGTCGCGTGCCCTATGACCGTTCCAAGCTGGAAGGGGGAATTCTTCGCTCCTGTCATAAGCGTCCCATTTCTCCCAAGCAAATCTCCGCCTTGGTGGATGAGATTGAAAGTGTAATTTTTCATCAGGAAAGTAAGGAGGTCAGCACCGATACCATTGGGGAAATGGTGATGGAAAGGTTGAAAAACCTGGATCAGGTGGCCTATGTGCGTTTTGCCTCTGTCTACAGAGAATTTAAAGATATCAACACCTTTATGGAGGAAATCGGAAAGCTTCTCGGAGGAGGCTTAAAGACGGAGGGAAAAGAACTTGAAAAATAAGACATTTGCACTGTTTCCCTGTTTTTCCATTTCTTCCATCTACACATTAGACTTTGAAAAGCTGTATCAAAAGGGCTATCGAGCATTGCTTTTTGACATTGATAACACTTTGGTGCTGCATGATGAGCCTGCCAGAGAAGAAACGGTTGCCCTGTTTCAACGGATGAAGGCTGCTGGTTTCAAAACTGCGGTGCTTTCCAATAACGGAGTAGAGAGGTGGGGGCATTTCAAGACAGGGTTCATGCGGATTTGGTTATTCCCAATGCGGGAAAGCCTAAAGCAAAAGCGTACTTACAGGCAGTGGAGCAGTTTGGGATAGAAAAGGCGCAGGCGCTCTTTTTCGGCGATCAGCTGTTTACGGATATCTTGGGCGGAAATCGTGCGGAGGTAGCTACTGTACTGGTAAAAGCCTATGGGGAAGGAAAAAGTATTTTCATATTCTTCTTAAAAGAATTTTGGAAAAAACCCTTTCTTTTAGCATATCAAAGGAAACATGCTCTTTTCAAGAAGAAATTGCGGCAATGGCCTAGTCGAATGGGAAAAGTCTCCATATAAAAAGCATATATAGGAAAAAGTGCAGATATCAGGTGTTCACAGCGGAAAAGGAGAAGAGGGAAAATGGGAATGATTGTACCTTTAACAGGGATTCTGAAAAGGATTTTCTAAGGGATGCCAAGGCATTAGCCCTGCATCCCTGTATCCGTTTCTTTACGGGGTGGAAATTCGCTATGACTGTCTGAAAAAGCGTGAGGAGAAGTTGGGAAACTTTCTGGGAGAGCTTCGGAGAATTTTTAGGAGACAAGAAGCTGATTTTCACTATTCGTACAGAACGTCAGGGTGGTTTCTTTCCCTATGATAAATCTTATTTCCAACTGAATATGATGGCCATGGAAAGCGGCTATCCGGATTTTATCGATTTAGAAGTGGAGCTGGACAGTAAAGGTCGGCAGGCTTTTTAGACTGCCACGCCATGATTTTTGCAGCTGGGAGGAAAATGCATTGCCTCCTACCATGATTTTCAAAAAGACACCCGGCCGGGGAGAATGTAGAGAGATTCTCAGCGCCCCGGCCTCCTATGGAACGGACACGGTGAAACTGGCCTGTATGCCAAGACAGGAAGCGGATGTTTTGAATCTTATGCTGGCCTCTCGGGAATGGAAGGATAAGCATCCGGAAAGAAACTTAATCTGTATGTCAATGGGAGAAATGGGAAAAGAGCTCCGGGTGTTGGGAAAGTCTTTCCGGCTCAAAACACAGCTTTGTGCAGGCTTTTTTTCCGCCTCGGCTCCCGCCAGTTCGGTATAGAAGAATATATAAATCTTTGGCGGAAAATGGAGGGAAGAAAAAATATTGCCCTGATCGGTTTTATGGGAAGCGGAAAAACAACCTTAGGGGAGATGCTTTCCAAAAAGCTTTCCTTCCTTTGGTGGAGCTGGACAGAAGGCTGGAAGAAAGCTTTTCCATGCGGATTTCCCAGTATTTTTAAACAATATGGCGAGGAGCGTTTTTCGGAGAGAGAAACAAGACTTTTGCGGGAAGTTCTGACGGAGGAAAATAAGCTTTCGCAAGACTTGCAGGATGATTTTCATAAAGCTTCTCCGATAAGAGAAGAAGAAAAATTCTCTATGAGGGCCGAGGCGGAAAATGATTTTATCTCCGGGAGGAGGAATTGTACTTCGGGAGGAAAACCGAAAGCTTCTCAAGGAGCATTGCTTTACCGTTTACCTGCAGCTATCGCCCAAGGCGGTACTGGAAAGACTGGAAAAGGAAGCGGAGAATCGACCGGTATTACAAAAACAAGCTGGATCTTCAATCTATTGAAAAAGATTATGGAGGAGCGGGAAAGTCGTTATCAGGCCTGTGCCGATGCGGTGCTTTCCGTGGAAGGAAAGACTGTGGAGCAGTGTCAGGAGGAAGTACTGAAGCTATTAAGGGAAGAAGGCCTTTTCTACTTTCCTGAATTCTGTCAAAAAAACGAAGGAAATCTAAAGGAAGAAGAAAGAAAAATAAAAAGATTTTAATCTTTTACGGAAATGCTAGGGATTCCATGAGGAAATATGCTATTCTTGCAAAGAATTATCATTTTTAACAAAAGGAGAGATTATGAAACGGAAAAATTTAGTTCTTGCTTTGGCGATTTTAAGCAGCTTGGCTCTTGCGGCTTGCGGCAATAGCGGAAAGACAGAAACCAAGGCTTCTGTAGAGACAGAGGCAACAACAGAGAAGGCTACAGAAAAGGCTGCGGAAAAGGCATCCGAGAAAGCAAGTGAATCTGCAGGAGAGACGAAGGCCGGCAATTTTTCCGTATCGGATAAGAGTCTGGAATTTACCACGGAGAATTTAGCTTTGGAGTCTGTGGACAGCTCTATCTTCGGGGAGAAGGATTTAACCGTCCTGAATGTATGGGGAACCTTCTGCGGACCTTGTATTCAGGAGATGCCGGAGCTTGGTGAGTGGCAGAGAAATCTTCCGGACAATGTACAGATTATCGGTTTGGTAGCTGATGTGGCCGGAAAAGAGGATGCGGAACATATTGAGCTGGCAAATACCATTTTGGATAAGACCAATGCGCACTTTACCAACATTATCCCCAACAATGATTTTGCGGACTTACTTTTCCGGTGTAGTTGGTGTGCCAACCACTTTCTTCATTAATAAGGAAGGAAAGATTGTAGGAAAGCCTATTGTGGGAGCCCGGGTTCCTAAGTATAAGGCATTTGTGGAGGAGTATTTAAAAAAACTCTGGCTTCCTAAATGGGGAACTTTTCACAAATCTCATAGGAGAATTTTTGGCAAATCCCCGCAGTCATTTTCATGGAAAAATTCACAGAAAAAAATCCGCTGGGAAATTCGCAGAAAAAAATTTTTCCTTTAGAAAGATTTTTATTATTGACAAAGGGCTTTGTATTTAGTAATATGAACAGGTCGCAAAAAAATGCGACAGGGGGTCTTAGCTCAGCTGGGAGAGCATCTGCCTTACAAGCAGAGGGTCACAGGTTCGAGCCCTGTAGGCCCCAGTATTCGGTCCGGTCTGCGTGTTATGCGCAGCCTGGGTCGGACATTTTTCTAAGGCGAGATAGCTCAGCTGGCTAGAGCACACGGTTCATACCCGTGGTGTCGAGGGTTCAAGTCCCCCTCTCGCTACGATAAATCGAAACGATTTCCGTAAAAGGGGCGTTTCGATTTTTTTGTTCTAAACAAGTAATTGCCTTATTCCGGAGAAAGGAAGAGCATGAAAGAACTTTGGCAGAAATTTCTTCGATTTTTATCACAAATACAGTTATGCCAATGTCCTGTGGATCGGCATTATTTATCCCCTTTGGTTTAAGTCCATTGAGTCCGGGGTGACGGTGGCCACCGGCTACCACATCATGCATACGAAGATTGATGAAATGATTCCCTTCTGTGAGTATTTCATAGTGCCGTATTTTATGTGGTTTCTCTACATTTTTGCTGGGAATACTGTACTTTCTTTTTACCAATAAAGAAGACTTTTTATAAGGTTTGCCTGTATCTTTTTTTATCGGCATGATTTTTAGTCTTCTGATTTGTGAAATCTATCCCAACGGAACGGATTTACGTCCGCCTTATATCAGTGATAAAAATATTTTCCAAGTCATGGTAGCAGGCCTATATCGTGCAGACACCCCCACCAATGTCTTTCCCAGTATTCATGCCTACAACTCCATTTGCATGCATGTGGCGATTGTGAAAAGTAAGGATATTCGAAAGCTACCCTATGGAAAAGCGGTGATTTGGGGATCCTTTCTCTTGTGTCTTTTGATCTGTATGGCAACACTGGTGTTAAAGCAACACTCCATTTTTGGATGTGGGAGGAGCAATCCTTTTATCCTTTATTACCTACGGCTTTGTGTACGGCTACCCCAGTTTTCGCTTATGGGAATATCTGGAGAAAAAAATATCCTTGCCTTATGCAGGAAGAAGGATAGTATAGAAGAGGAGTTATAGATGGAAGGGTTTCATTTTTTTGGAAAAAATGCCATCGGACATTTTAAAAACCATTACAAAGCATAAGATTCTGGTGATGCGCTACTGTTTTTCCATTGGGCTGTATAAGCAGGGACTGCTTCATGACTTGTCCAAGTACAGTTGGACGGAATTTCAGGGTGGGGATCCGTTTTTATAAGGGCTATAAAAGTCCCAACGGTGTAGAGCGGATTGAGACGGGAACCTCCACGGCATGGCTGCATCATAAGGGAAGAAACAAGCATCATTTTGAATATTGGTGTGACTATGATTTACAAGACCCTAATCATATGATAGGCTGTCCTATGCCTTATCGTTATGTGGCGGAGATGTTTTGTGACAGAGTGGCCGCATCGAAGAATTATCAAGGGGAAAAATACAGGGATGACAGTGCTTACAATTACTACAAGCCCATGAAGGATTCTCCTCTGATTCATGAACGGACAAAAAGAACTGGAAGAATTGCTGTTGCTTTTTAAAGGATAAAGGAGAGAAGGAATGTTTTGCCTTTCTTCGAAAAGGAAGTAAAGAGACGGAGAAAAGAAAAGGATTTTTTCTAAAAGAAAGGGGAGTGCAGTATGGCAATCGTTTACGACAAGGAAAAGGGACTCATTAGCTTACATAGTAGAAATACTACCTACCAGATGGGTATTGGTCCCTACGGGCATCTTTTGCATTATTATTACGGCAGAAGGGGAGAAGGGGATTTCTCCTACCTCTTCCAGTATAAGGATAGAGGATTTTCAGGGAATCCCTATGATGCCAATGCGGACAGAACCTATTCCATGGATACCCCGGCTCAGGAGTATTCTTCTTTTGAAACAGGGGATTATCGTCTGTCTGCTTGCAGTATTTCCGGAGCTGACGGAGAGGGATTTTAGACCTTCGCGTTGACCGGGTGGAGATTTTTTTCCCGGAAGATCTCTTCCGGAGGGCCTTCCCATGCCAAGGCGGTAGAGGAATGTGAAACTCTTCGCATTTTCCTGAAAAGAAGAAAGAAAGAGGGTAGAGGTGGAGCTGGATTACATTCTCTATCCGGATGAGGACGTGATTGCCAGAAATGCCAGAATCAAAAATATTTCAGAGGAGGCTCTTTTTGTAGAACGTCTGGATTCCCTTTCCTGGACTTTTTCCTATGGAGATTATGATCTGATTCATTTTTCCGGAAGATACGGGATGGAGCGTCTCTATCGTAGAGAACCCTTGCAGCAGGGTGTAAAGCATATTGCCTCCATGAGAGGCAGCAGCAGCCATCAGGAAAAATCCCTTCGGCATTTTAGCGGGAAGAAACACCACGGAGCATAGCGGAGATTGCTACGGTTTTGCCCTTTTATACAGCAGCTCCTTCCATCTGGATGTGGAGCGGATTCCTATCGGGGAACCAGAGTTTCCCTGGGAATGCAAAATGACAATATGCACTACCTTCTGGAAGCAGGGGAAGAGCTGCAAAGCCCGGAGGCGATTCTTAGCTTCGGAGATGGACTTAGCGCTTTAAGCAATCAGTTGCAAAGTATGGTAAAGAAGTATATTGCAGCTAAATCGCCCCTGTCCTATTTCCCGATTTTGCTGAATTCCTGGGAGGCCTGCTACTTTAACTTTACCGGAGAAAAAATCATTGAACTGGCAAGAGAAGGAAAAGCCCTGGGCATGAATCTGCTGGTTATGGATGACGGTTGGTTCGGAAAGAGAGATACAGATTTCTCCGGTCTTGGAGATTGGGTGACCAATGAAGAAAAGCTGGGTATGAGCTTGGAAAGCCTCGGACACAGACTGGAAGAAGAGGGCATGCATTTCGGCATTTGGATTGAGCCGGAAATGGTCAATGAAGACAGTGCCTTTTTATCGTGCCCATCCGGATTATGCATTGCAGATTCCGGAGAGTCTCCCATTCGTTCCCGTTCTCAGCTGGTGCTGGATTTCTCCAGAAAGGAAGTGGTGGATGCAGTATTGGAAAGCCTGATTTCCTGCTTCCGTTCCGTGTCTCTTTCCTACATTAAAATGGATATGAACCGCAGCATTATGGATGTCTATTCCCATGGGGTGAATTTCCAGGGAAGAGGAAAAATTTTGCACCGCTATTGTCTGAGGGCTTTACCGTTTTCTTTCCGGTTTAAAGGAGGCTTTCCCCGACGTATTGATTGAAGGATGCTCCGGGGGAGGCGGCCGCTTCGACACAGGGGCACTCTATTACACGCCCCAGATTTGGCTTTCCGACAATACGGATGCGATCGAAAGATTGGAAATTCAGTACGGTTCCTCCTTCCTTTATCCCATCCAATGTATGGGAGCCCATGTTTCTCAGGTGCCGAATCACCAGACCGGACGTGTGGTACCCATGAATACCAGAGCCATCGTGGCTATGAGCGGAAGCTTCGGCTATGAGCTGGATCCCAAGGATTGCAGGGAAGAAGACAAGGCGGAAATTCATAAGCAGATTGCTATTGTGGAAGAGCTGGAGCCCTTAATGAAGGAGGGAAGCTATTACCGTCTCAGCGGTTATGGAGAGACAGGAGGCTATACTCCTCAGTCCGAAGACAGAGTATCCGGAAAAACGTTTTACCGCCCGGTCCTTTGTTTCACAGGACAAAAAGAAGGCCAGCCTTTCCGTGGTATGGCGGGATAAGAACTTTAACGGAGCCAATGAAATCCTTTTATTGCAAAGGCTTAAAGAGAAGGAAAAATATCGCCTGCGCTTACTATTACAGGGAGGCTCCTTCCAAGACGAAGCATTTGTGGAAAGACTCCTGGAAAGAAGCTATAGCGGATTTTTCCTTGATGGAAGTTGGTCTTCCCCTTCCGGAAGGAAAAGGAGAGTACGACAGCTTCCTGCTTCTTATGGAAGAGATTTAGAAAAGAAAGTATTTTGTTTTAGAAAAAACAATTAGTAGGGAAGCGAATTTGAAAAATTGCTTATGCAAGAGAATTTGAAGAAGATGTAGACAGAAAGGTTTAAGAAAAATGTTGATTTCCACGAAGGGGCAGTATGCCCTACAGCTTATGATTGACCCGGCAGAACATAACGGGCAGGGCTATATTCCCTGAAGGAAATTGCGGCAAGGCAGGATATCTCCGAAAAATATCTGGAGAGTATCGTTAAGGTTTTGGTAAAAAGGAGCTTTTTGCTGGCTTTAAGGGGAAAAAGGAGGAGGCTATAAGCTGAAGAGGCCTGTAGCGGAATATTCTCTTTTTGGAAATCCTTACTGCCTTGGAGGGCTCTCTTTCCCGTTTCCGATCTGGAAAAAGAAGAGGAAGTCTTGGGGCTTGTAAAACCTATCCGGTATGGAAGGAACTGGACCGAATGATTCAGGAGTATTTTCAGGAGAAAACACTTCTGGAGTTAGCTACCCGGATTTGGTCGGTAATGATTTTGTTATCTAAAGAGCTGTAAAAATAGTGGACTATTGCAGTATAGACCTGAAATGGGGCACGCTCTCGCTAACTTCGCCGACGCATCGGTACTAAGCTTCAAGTATCGCTTCGCTCACTTTCAGCAAGTACCGGCGGGCTCAGATTACCCCTCTTTCAGGTCTATACTGCATAAGATACTTCCGCCACAGTAATTTTGTTTTGCAACAGAGTGAGATTGCCTCTGTTTCGGACCCTATACAGCTTTGAAAAATAACGCATCTGTTTAGTACGGCTCTTTTTATAAAATCAGAGGAGAGCGTATAATATCCCGTCTTTGGCGGTTGCGAAAGAGTCAAGAGCCATAAACGGCGTAATTACGCCATTTTATGAGCTCTTATTTTTGAATGCTAGCAATATTTCTACTTTCTCGTTGCGGTTAAAATCTTTTTTATTTCTCTTTGAGATACAATCTCGTAATCCGTTCTAAAACCAAATGTGTCGTGGAGTTTGTCTGTAAGGTCAGTTCTTGTATACGCAGGGATATATCCTTCACCGGGGGCTATCAGCATGTTCATTTCTTTCAGTGTTCTTATGATGTTTTCAGTGGTATAGCTCTCGCCTAACTTCTTTTCCAGAATGCGATAAAGAATCAGTGCGGTGAAGCAGGTAATGAAATGTGCCGTGATTCTGACGTATAAAACGCTTGGGATCGTTCGGTCGTTTTTATTCAGAGAAGAAGGATTTTCGACGAGCTTTTCAGCACGTTCAAGCTGACGGTTCCGTATCTTTCTCATATAGTCCCGATATTGGAAGGAGAAGGTTACAACGAGATGTTGCTCCAGACCGTCTTCATTAATACATCGGCCTTTATAGAAAGTCTTCTCGTAATTCTCGACCTCATCTAACTCTTTTACAAGGATTTCCAGTGCACGGTAAACGTGATGAAGCTTGCAGTCAGGCTTTTCAAGTCCTGAGGAAATTTTGGAACTATTTAACTGTCAAACTACCGAGCTGAATAATGGGAACGTGTCTACTTATATTGACTGCTACAGGTTGGAAATCCGGGAATCTAGGTTGACAAAACAAGCAAAAATAGTATAATAAAAACTGACTGAAGTCAGTCAATATATATATGAGGTAGAATTTATATGGCAAAAACTAAAGAAGAAAAGACGCAATGAAATCATTGAGACAGCTGGAAAGCTGTTTGAGGAGAAGGGATATGAGCAGACACAAGTACAGGATATTGTCAATGAAATTGGAGTAGCAAAGGGACTTTTTCTATTATTACTTCAAGTCAAAAGATGAAGTAATGGAGGAGTTGGCAGATAGATATGCAGACGCGATAATAGATGCTGTCAATAAGTTGATAGATAAAGATATAAGCACCTTTTGACAAAAATCAATCGTATTTTTCAAATTTTTTTATTGATTCGGCAGAAAAAGTTTGGCATATTTATGGGAATCCTAAATGTGAAAAAAACGGTATAACACACGAGAGGATCAATGTTGGGGAAAAAAATGGTTCCTCTTGTAACAGAACTTATACTTTCTGGAAATGATAATGGAGAATGCAACTGCAGCGATCCAGAGTTTATCACTGAGTTTTTGGTTTCAGGATTATTTAATATCATGAATCAAATTTCTCCAGATGAGAAGATCGATTATTTGAAGGAAAAAACTACCAACAATCAAGACAATGATTCTTAAACTATATAATTTTGCTGAACAGAAGGAGAGCAAATGAGTAGAAATTACGTATACACAGAATTAACAAATGCCATTGAACAGGCGATGCTAGTAGGCGGTCTTGAGTCAGAAAGTACGCAAATATCTCATTTCATTGCTGAGCATGGTGAACGTTTCCATTTTGATCCCGAAAATACACAATGGCAACATGCTCTAATTTATGTTAAGTGGTAGATTGTATTCTTTACATAGCGAGGTGAATATATTGAAAGCAGTTACATTTGAGAATGTATCAAAAGACATATAATGTTGGTGACAGCGAAGTAACGGCACTTGATCATGTTAGCTTCAGCATTGAAGACGAAAGTGTCACTGTGATTTTTAGGACCGAGCGGATCTGGAAAAGAGTACGATGCTCAATCTTATAGGTGGCATGGATAGAGCCTCATCTGGGTGCATACGGGTGTCAGATACCGATATTTCAAAGCTCAATGAATTTGAACTAACCGAATACAGAAGGAAAAAGATAGGATTTGTTTTCCAGTTTTACAATCTGATACCATCACTTAATGCGCTAGAGAATGTCAGTATTGTGTCTAAGATGACGTCACATTCGTTTGACGCAAAGGAAATGATTCGTAGTGTCGGGCTGGAGGATAGATGTCAGCATTTTCCTGATGAACTTTCAGGCGGAGAAATGCAGCGCTTATCTATCGCGCGTGCCATATGTAAAAATCCTGACATTCTTCTCTGTGATGAGCCAACAGGGGCTCTGGACAGCGCTACAGGAAGGAGTGTACTTCAACTTCTTACGGATATGGCCAGGAAATATAACAAAACCGTAATCATAGTGACGCATAATGCTTCTATTGCGCTATGCGCTAATGAAGTGATACACCTAAAGGACGGTAGGATCGAATTTTCTGAGAAAAATGAAAAATCCTTTGAAGGTTGACGAGGTAAACTGGTAATGGGTACACTGTTTCGTAAAAATGCTTCGTGACATCTGGCGACTGAAATCTCAGTTCCTGTCGATATTTTATTATGTGCGCTCTTGGAATGCTGATATACTCAGGGTATCGAGGGAGTATGGAACGGTATGGAGCAGGAAGAGACTGCTCTATTTTAAGGATTCAAATCTGGCAGATATCTGGATCAGTGGTCTCGGATTTGACAATGATGATATTGGACAGATCAAAAGCGCTTGATGGGATAAACGAAACCCAGCTTTCTGCTGTGAAAGCGCATATCTGGATAGCGATTCCAATGTCAATATTCGTCTTATATCCAATAAAGACAATAAAATATCAAAGCCTTTATGTATTAACGGAAATGAATATAAGCCAACAGAAGACGGCATCTGGCTGGATAAAGATTATGCAGACAATAAGAAAAATCCATGTTGGTGACCAGATTCAGATATACTACGGTGAAAAAGTCAAAAGTTAGAAGTTAAAGGGATTGGTCTACAGCCCTGAGTATATCTGCTATACAGGTTCATCTACATCCATGGTGCCAGATCATTCGAAATATACCTATGGATTCATATCAGCAGATACTCTTTCTCAGATAGTCCCTAATGCAGCCTATAATCAGATAAAAATTACTACAGATAATATAACTGACGATGGATTCACTGCGCTCAGATCTGAAAACTATTCTCAATGATAAATATATGATGTGTTATGACAGAACGGAATACACACCTGTATCTTCATACATAAATAAGATCGGGCAGATAAAAAGATGTCTGTAATGTTTTTCACTCGTATTTTTCTTCTGGCACTCCTTACCATTTACACAACTATGACAAGAATTGTCAGGAAGCAGCGTACACAGATCGGAATATTAAAAGGCGCTTGGTTTTCATCCTCTTCAGATCCAGCTACATTATGCTGTTTACGGACTTATCATCAGCATTCCGGCAGCATTACTGGGCTACGAGCTTGCACCATATACAGTAACCCCTGTCCTTCTTTCTCTGCAGAAAAAGTTTTACAGCATGCCTGAATGGCTGGGGGCGTAATTCGTATTATTCAGTAATCCTTATTGTACTGCTTTATCACTATCTGTACATTATCTGCCTGGATCTCATGTAGATCTATCGTAGTTGAGACACCGACTGATTTGCTCCGTGATTCTGGCAGGCAGAGTCAGAAAAAGGTCTTTGCTGAACATTTTAAAGTTCTGTGGAACAGACTGAGCTTTTGACTGGAGGTGGATCATCCGAGATGCAGAACAGAACAAAAATTCGTACAGCAATAGGAATTGTAGGCGTTTTAGGGAGCATGATGTTTGATGGCAAGCTTCGGATTGAAAAAGACACTATCAACATTGTAAACAGTGAGATTTATGGCAGGCAATACACTTATTATGAAAAGTTAAAATCTCAGTATGTCTCCAACAGAGGATGAAGTCAAAAATAGAATCTCTTCTGTCAGGCGACTGTCAGTGGGTAAGCGAACAGTCATGTGAGGCAAGAAGCTCAATGTCTGTTCATTCTGAAAGACTGTTTATTATTGGTCAGGGTTATTTTTCACGACATATGATACTGATGGAAATGTGCTGGGACTACCTGTTGATGGAATAATTCTATCCAGTTCTTCAGCCAGAGATCTGAATGTGAAAGAAAACGGATTTATCAGCGTACTTATAGCGGGAAAGAGAAATTATCTGAAGGTCTCCCAGATAGCAGATATAAACAGCCCTCAGGGAATATTTATGTCGCAGTCATACTGGGAATCGCTTGGCAATACATTTACAGCTAGCGCATTATTGGCAGATGACAGCATGAATCTGGGCGATGTGAAGCAGATGTCTGTTATCAAAGATTCAGTCAAATTGAAGAAACAATACAGTGAGTCCGAGGAATTGCTGGACAGCGTTCAGGGAGTAATCATACTTCTGATTGCAGCAGCCATTCTTCTAAGTGTTGTGATCCAGTATAATCTCGGATTATTGAACTTTGCAGAAAAATACAGAGAATATGCCACACTTCGTGTTCTCGGCAGTTACAATACAGATATAAAGAGTCTTATCTTTAAAAGCAGCCTGATCCCCATGGTGACAGGGGTGGATAATTGGCCTCGATTGCCGGATGGTATTTTCTTGGACTATATGTCAGAACAGTCTCAACAACCACGATTTCATATTCACCTCATTTACGATTGATATCATATATAATTGTTTCATTAATCGTCGTAGGCTGCTCTCTTTTAATCCAGCTTATGGTATGCAGGTTAACAGCACATATAGATATGGTCGAATCGTTGAAGTCGGTCGAATAAAAATGTTGTAATAAAACGGAATATTCATTCTTAAAAACAATAAACAATACTATGTGTATTACATAGTAAATATGATACTCCGTCTGTGACAGTTACGATAATTCACATAAACATACTTGACTAGTATGTTTATGTGAGATTATCACTGAGGGAATAAGATACTTCAATATTTTATCTTATAAAGAAAGCGCATTTTTGGAGAAGAAGTTTTTACAAAGTAGGGAATGTACAGAGTAGCAGATTTACAGAGAAGAAAAAGGAGAATGGTATGGGAAAGATTTATCACGCAGCGGAAGAACTGATTGGACGTACTCCGATTTTGGAGCTTAGCCATATCGAGAAAAAGGATGGTTTGGAAGCAAAGCTTTTTGGGAAGCTGGAATATTTTAACCCAGCAGGCTCTGTAAAGGATAGAATTGCCAAGGGAATGATTGATGATGCAGAGGAAAGAGGCCTTTTTAAAAGCCCAAAGCTCCGTAATTATTGAGCCCACCTCAGGAAATACAGGAATCGGTTTTATCATAGTGGCGGCAAGCCGAGGCTACAGAATCATCATTGTAATGCCCGACACCATGAGTGTGGAGAGAGAACCTTGATGAAGGCTTATGGCGCAGAGCTGGTGCTGACAGAGGGCGCTAAGGGAATGAAGGGTGCCATTGCCAAGGCAGAGGAGCTTGCGAAAGAAATTCCCAACAGCTTTATTCCCGGTCAGTTTGAGAATCAGGCTAACCCTCAAAACCATGAGAAAACCACAGGCTCGGAAATCTGGGAGGATACTGACGGCAAGGTGGATTATCTGATTTCCGGAATCGGAACCGGAGGAACCATTACAGGAATCGGCAGATATTTGAAGAAAGAACCCTGCTGTAAAGGTAATTGCGGTAGAGCCCGAGGATTCCAGCAGTGCTTTCCGGTAAGACTCCGGGACCTCATAAGATTCAGGGAATCGGAGCAGGTTTTGTTCCTGACACTTTAGACACGAAGATTTATGATGAAATCATTACCGTTTCCAATGCGGATGCTTTTGCAACAGGAAGACGTATCGGAAAAGAGGAAGGCGTCCTGACCGGAATTTCCTCCGGAGCGGCTGTACATGCGGCAATTCAGATTGCAAAGCGCCCTGAGGCAAAGGGAAAGAACATTGTTATCATTCTTCCGGATTCCGGAGATCGTTACCTTTCTTCTCCTCTTTTTGCCGACGAAGCCTAAAGGATAAAAGGAAGTAGGAAATATCACAGTGAAATCATCGCTTCTATAGCAATATAGCTCTAAAGCGGGGCACGCTCTCGCTAACTTCACCTCGTAGCTGTACTAACATCAAGCTTCATTTCATTCGCTTTCTGTAAGTACAGACGAGTTCAGATTACCCCTCTTTAGAGCTATATTGCACGAAGCTATTCATGGACTGTATTTCAGACTTCCTTTTTTAGTTGTCTAATTGTGGTGTGGTTGAAGTCTATGGCAGTGCTGTGGATTTAGAATTAGGAATATAGCCTTAGCTGACTTTCGATTGACAAAGCTGAAAGACTGCATGAGAATAGGGAGGCTTTACAGTATAGAGCAGAAGGATATTTTCCGCTGTAATATGATGAGACGTTTCATGGAATTGTGTGGGAGAGAGTGGGAGATAGTAAAAGCAGGAGAGCGTAAAAAGTAGAAGAGAGTATAAAGTAGGAGAGCGTAGAAAGGGAGAGGTGGCGTTATGATTTTTAGAAAGAATCAATAGCCGGAGGATTTAAAAGCATTGCTCCATGGGAGACTTGAATACCCCAGCAGGGGAAATGCGGAATTTTTCTGATTGAAAGAGCCAGTAAACATATGGGACATGTGGGACCGGATTTGGGTTTTGTAGAGGCGACTATCGCTCTGCACAGAGTTTTTGACACCCCAAAGGATAAGATTGTCTTTGATGTTTCCCATCAAACCTATCCCATAAGATGCTGACAGGCAGAAAAAGGGCATATATGGAGGAGGCTTCCTATGATGAGGTGGGACCCTATACCGACCCTAAAAAAAGCCCCTATGATTTGTTTTTCCATCGGACACCTCCACTTCCATTGACTTGGCTATAGGACTTGCCAAAGCCAGAGACTTAGTTTCCGGAACGGAAAAGGTGGTGGCGGTAATTGGAGACGGTTCCCTTTCCGGCGGAATGGCTCTGGAAGGATTAAGCATTGCAGGGGAGCAGGAAAGCCAGCTTCTCATCATTTTAAATGATAACGAAATGTCCATTGCGGAAAATCACGGAGGCATGTATAAGGGATTAAAGTGCCTTAGGGAAAGCAATGGTCAGGCTGAGAATAATCTGTTCCGGGCTATGGGGCTGGAATATCTCTATGAGGAGCAGGGAAATGATGTGGAGTCTCTGGTAAAGGCCTTGGAAAAGGCGAAAAGCTACGAAAAACCGGTGGTGCTTCACATTCATACCGCAAAGGGTAAGGGGCTTAAGTTTGCGGAGCAGGATAAGGAAAGCTGGCACTGGCATCTGCCCTTCCATTTGGAAACGGGAAAAACCAGAGAAGAATACGATTTCCCGGGAGAAGATATCGGAGAACTTACCGCGGAATTCTTGTTGGCGAAAATGAAGAAGGATCCGGCAGTCTTGGCCATTACCGCAGGAGTGCCCGGCGGCATGGGATTTCATGCAAAGCAAAGGAAAGAGGCGGGAAAGCAGTTTGTGGATGTGGGAATTGCGGAGCAGACAGGAGTAACCCTTGCCTGTGGTGCTGCAAAGAATGGCGCAAAGCCGGTGTTCTTTACTTCCGCCACCTTCCTGCAAAGAGCCTATGATCAGATTTCCCACGATGCAGCCATCAATTCCCTTCCCATTACCATGGTGGTAAACAGTGCCTCTATTTTGGGAATGCGGGATAAAACCCACCTTGGACTGTATCTTTTGGCCATGGCCAATTCCATCCCGAATCTTTTAATCTTTGCCCCGGCTTTTAAAGGAGAATATTTCTCTTTACTGGATTGGGCTTTAGAACAGCAGGAGCATCCGGTACTCGATTTTTTGCACCGGAAGGAAATGTGCTGGAGGACGAAGCGCCGGTAAAGAAGAGCTTCTTCCCTGTTTCCTATCAGGAAATCCAAAGAGGGGCAGAAGGTCGCCATCTTTGCAACAGGCTCCTTGTATGAAGAAGGAAGAGAAGGGGCGAAAAAACTTTGAGAAAAAGACCGGCATTAAGCCCACTTTTTACTTAACCCCGGTATTCTATCTCATTTTGGATAAAGCATATCTTGAAAAATCTGGAAAAAGACCATGAGCTTGTGGTGGTCTTAGAGGACGGCATTTTGTCCGGAGGTTTTGCAGAAAAATAGCTTCCTTCTATAGCTTTAAAGCCCATGAAAGTACTAAGCTTAGGCTCGGAAAAAGAATTTTACGATGAATATGATTTGGAAGCCCTAATGAAAGAACGTCACATGGATAGAGAATCCATGGTGGAGAGGATTCTGGAGGTGCTGTAAAAATCAAAATAGTTTTTCTAGCAATATAGGTCTAAATTTGGGGCACGCTCTCGCTAGCTTAATCCTCATGTATTGAAGGACTGTATTTATTATAAAGATGCGCTCTAATGGAGTATGGGTTCATAATTGGGGCACGCTCCCGCTAACCTCGTTTTCGTAACAGTACTAACTTCAAGCTTCGCTTTGCTCGCTTTCAGTAAGTACTGACGGGCTCAGATTACCCTATTATAGACCCATACTCCATTATTCGCTTCACTTATTGATTTTTACAGTTCTTCACTTCGCCGGATTTCGCAAGTAACGGGCTCAGACTACCCTCATTTAGACCTATATTGCCGAAATCTTTTTATTCTTAACGAGTATCACACGCGTAGTGTGCGGTATCTCGTTTTGATTATATACAGCGCCTTTTTCATCCCTATTCATTCGAAATAGTTTTACGCTAAGAGGTATAAAAGGGTTTGTAAAATAAAAGAACAGCGTATATGCATAATAGGTCTAAAACCGGGGCGGGCTCAGATTGCCCCGGGTTTTTAGACCTATTAATGCATAGACAAAAGCTAATTAGTATACAAACTCTTTTTATGTCACAAAAGCTTGCATAACATGAAGATATTTATGAAATACTAAAAAGCTTGCATAACATGAAGATATGGGATGGTTTTCTGGCAGTATAGGTCTGAAAGGGGGTAGTCTGAGCCCGTGGGTACTTGCGAAAAACGACTGTAAGGAAGTTTTTCGCTTAGTATCCCTTACGTGGCGAAGCTAGCGAGAGCGTGCCCCATTTAAGACCTATACTGAATAGAAAACCTTTTTCCATGTTATACAAGCTTTTGGCTGTTTAAGATATATAGGCATTTTTAGGCTGTTCAATTCCGAATCCGGATTAAACATCAGTACTTCCTTCCCATGTTCCTACTTCTCTGTGAGCGGACTTCTCATCGAACCAGTGTGTGGTTACGGTCTTTGCTCTGGTGAAGAAGCGAACGCCGTCTCTGCCAAGAACATGAAGGTCTCCAAAGAAGGAATCCTTGTTTCCGGAGAATGGGAAGTAAGCTGTTGGAACAGGAATTCCTACATTGATTCCAACCATTCCTCCATCAGTCTCCATTGCGAAGCGTCTTGCATAGTATCCGCTCTGGGTGAAGATTGCAGAACCGTTAGCGAAGGGTTTGCATTCATGATAGCGATACCCTCTTCATAGTTCTTTACTCTCTTGATACAAGTAACCGGTCCAAAGATTTCGCAGTCACCGATACTCATATCCTTAGTAACATGGTCGAAGATGGTTGGTCCAACGAAGAATCCGTTCTCTAAGCGGGAACCTTAACGTCTCTACCGTCTAATACAAGCTCGGCACCTTCATCAATACCCTTCTGAATCCAGTTCAATACGCTTTCCTTATGCTTTGCGGAAACAACAGGTCCTAACTTGGTATCCTCATCATAAGCGGCACCAATCTTCATAGCCTGTGCCTTCTCTTTTAAGAGAGCAACAAACTTATCGGCAATGCTGTCCTGAACTACAATTACAGGAAGAGCCATACAACGCATTCCCGCGCATCCGTAGGTAGAGTTGATAATGGCATTGGTTGCACTTCTAAATCAGCATCCTCTAAGAGAAGAGCATGGTTCTTCGCCTCTGTCTGAGACTGAACACGCTTTCCGTGAGCGGCTGCAACGGAATATACTTCCTTACCAACTTTGGTGGTTCCTACGAAAGTAACTGCCTTAATGCGCTCATCCTTTAAAAGGATATCAGCTTCTTGTCTTCCGCAGGTTACTAAGCTTTACAACACCCTTTGGGAAATGTGCTCTTCATAGAAAAGCCCAAAATTCTCATGGAAGTAAGAGGAGTCTGGCTGTTAGCCTTCAATACAACGGTGTTTCCTGTAGCAATAGCCACGGGAACCATCCAACCCCAAGGAATCATAGCAGGGAAGTTCATGGGAACAATGCCGGCAACTACGCCAAGAGGTGCTTTATAAGTAGCTGTGTCGTAACCGGTGGTTACATTCATAGAGGTTTCGCCCTGCAGAAGGTCAGGAATAGCGCAAGCCAGCTCTGTAGGCTCAATAGCCTTCTGTACATCTCCTCTAGCCTCACCGATGGTCTTTCCAAGCTCCTTGGCACAAAGCTGAGACAGTCTTCCTTATGCTTAATCAGAACATCTCTCCGTAAACATACTGGGTTCTCTTGGAAATAGACATTGCGCTCCAAGCAGGAAAAGCTTCCTGGGCAGAGGCAATTGCAGCCAAAACCTCTTCCTTAGTACAGCTTGGTACCTCAGCAATTACTTCTCCGGTACTGGAATCCGTAATAGGCATATATTTATCCGTCTTAGAGGGAACCCACTCACCGTTGATGCAATAGTTCATTCTTTTTACTCCCATGTTACTCCTCCTTTGTAAACATTCTTGAAAAATGGGTAAATGTTGAGTATAATGTTAGCATATCTATGGTATATGTCAAGGAGTAACTTGAAATTTACCAAAAAATGCATGAAAAAGTAAAGGGAATGTGTATAATGATGGAAATGAAGGGGAGAAAGGGCGAGACGGAGAAAAAGCATGAGAGATAAACGTTTGGATGATATGGAAGAATATATTTTGGCGCAGAAGGACAGCAGCTTGGATGAGCTCTGCGAAAAATATCGAATTTCCAAAAATACAGTGCGAAGAGATATAGACGAATTACTTTTGCGGGGAAATATTAAAAAGGTATACGGCGGAGTAAAGGCCAAGGAAAATGCAGGAAGCGAAGTAGAGTTATCCGCATTTTCCGAAAAGAAATATCAGCCATAAGGAAGAGAAAGAAAAGATTTGTCAATTGGCCGGGGGACTGGTAAAGGAGGGGGATACCATCTTTATTGATACCGGAAGCTCCTGTGTGAATCTGGTGAAGTATATCGGTCATGTTTCTTGTATGATTATCACCAACAGCTTAAGAGTAGCCTACATGGCAAAGGACTACCCGAAACTGCAGCTCTTGATGCTGCCGGGAAGCCTTAGACGGGAGACAATGTCCTTTGTGGGGCTGGAGACAGTGGATCAACTTCGGATTTATAATATTGATCAGGCTTTTATGGCGGCTACCGGAGTGTCTTTACAGAAGGGCATGACCAACGCCTCCGCGTATGAATACAGCATAAAAAAAGAAGTTTTGGAACGCTCCGGAGTTAAGAATCTGATGGTGGATCATTCCAAGTTCGGAAAAACTGCCCTTTATACCTTTGGAGATTTCCAGGACTTTGATTGTTTGGTAACGGATACCTGTCCTCCGGAGGACTATATAGAAGTGTTAGGCAAGAATCATGTAAAGCTTCTTTATTAACAGTATTAATAGTGGACGGCATTTCACAGATAAATTGCTACGTGTTATAGGCGATAGACTACAGTTTATAGACGGTAAAGGATAATCTATAGAGAATAGACGCCAAGTTAAACGTTGATATTTAGGAAAGATTTATTTGAGGGACTCTTTTCATCCTGTTTTTACTTAAAAACAGAATGAGCAAGTTCCTTTTTATATTGACTTGTAAATTTTATGAAATCCCCAAAGTTTATCTGCTAGATTTTTACAAAAACTTACCCATAAATAGGTAGAAATTAACCATAATTTGCAAATTGTATTGACATAAAAAGCAATGAATTGATAATATTTTTCATAATTAGTGAGGAAGTCTTAGGTAGTTAAGGGGGAAAGTAAAATGCCACTGGTAAAGATGAGTAAGTTGCTGGAAAATGCAAGAAAAGAGAACAGAGCCTGTGCCTCTGAGCGTTTATAGCATGGAAAGTCTGATGGGCGTGATGGCGGCTGTAGAGGAACTGAAGATTCCGGTGATTTTGCAGCTTGCGGAGGCGAGATTCGGAACGGCTCCCCTGGAACTGATGGGACCCATGATGCTATCGGCGGCGAAGAATTCTTCTATAGATATTGCAGTGCATTTGGACCACGGCTTGACCTTTGAAACCATTGAAAAGGCTCTTCGGATGGGATTTACTTCCGTCATGTATGACGGCTCTCTCCTTCCGATTGAGGAAAATATCGCTACACCAAGAAAGTAATCGAAATGGCGAAAAAGTATGATGCGGATGTGGAAGCGGAACTTGGATTAGTAGGAAAGGGAGAAGGCGGCGGTGTGGATCACGGCGTGGCCTATACCAAGAAGGAGGATGCCCTTCGCTTTTGTCAAGAGACAGGAGTTACGGCTTTGGCCATTGCCATTGGAAACAAGCACGGCAACTATGACGGGGAGCCGAAGCTTCGATTCGATATTTTGGAAGAAATTCATCAGACCTTACCGGAGCAGTTTTTGGTACTTCACGGAGGTTCCGGGATTTCTGATGAGGACTTCAAAGAGCCAGTCACCCGGGCATTCAGAAAAATCAACATTGCAACAGCACTGGCGGCGGCAGTGGTAAGGGCTTGTAAAGAGTATTGTGAGGAGAATCCCAAGGGAGACTTCTATAAGATGAGTAAAAGAGCGGTTGAAGAAGTAGAAAAGACGGCAAAACATCATATTCTGGTGTTTGCAGGAAAAGAATAGGATTTTCGGAGGAGAAAAAATGGAACTGTTTTCATTAGATCAGAGTAAGGAACTGGATATTATCTTTTTAGGAAGAGTAGCCATTGATTTTAATCCGGCATACTCCAAGGAAGTAAAAGAAGAGTTTAAGCCCTTGGAACAGGTGCATTTCTTTGAAATGTTTGTAGGAGGCAGTCCTGCCAACTCCGCATTGGGCGTACAGAAGCATGGCTTAAAGGCAGGGTTTTTCTCCTGTGTATCCGATGACCAGTTTGGAGACTTCGTGATTAACTTCCTTTCCGAAAAGGGCGTGGATACCAGTCACATTGTTCGGGCACAGCAGGGAGAGAAGCTTGGACTTACCTTTACCGAGATGCGTTCCAAGTCGGAAAGCTCCATCCTGATGTATAGAAACCAGGCGGCGGATTTATCTCTTTCCGTAGAGCATATTGATGAGGAATATATCAAGAAGGCAAAGGCGATTCTGATTTCCGGAACCGCGCTGGCGGAGAGCCCCTCAGAGAGGCGGCCTTTAAAGGCTGTGATGCTGGCAAAAGAAAAATGGCGTAAAACTCATTTTCGATATCGACTACCGTGCTTATAACTGGAAGAATCAGGATGAAATCGGCATCTATTATGCACAGGTGGCGAAGGAAGCGGACTTGATTATCGGCTCCGGGGAGGAATTCGACTTAACAGAGCAATTCATCCAAAAGGGCATGAGCGATGAGGAAAGTGCAAAGTACTGGTTCTCTCAAAATGCCACGATTTTGGTTATCAAGCATGGTATGAAGGGCTCCACAGCCTATACCAAGGACGGAAAAGCCTACAGCATTAAGCCATTCCCGGTAGAGGCCAGAAAGGGCTTCGGTGGCGGAGACGGCTACAATGCAGCATTTTTATCTTCTTTATTTAAAGGAGAAGAGATGATTGTTTGTTTGGAAAACGGTTCTGCAGAGGCGGCAATGATGGTTCGCTCCAACAACTGTTCCGTAGACCTTCCCACAACAGAAGAGCTTCAGGCCTTCATTAAGGAAGAAAAAGAACAGTACGGAGAGATGATTGCCAGAGTATAGGAGTGGAAAATGGAGAAGACAATTCGTTTAACGGTGGCGCAGGCCATTGTAAAGTTTTTGGATCAGCAGTATGTGTGCTTTGACGGAAAAGAGACCAAGTTTGTAGAAGGCTTTTTCACCATCTTCGGCCACGGCATTGCCTTAGGAATCGGTCAGGCTTTAGATGAGAATCCCGGAAGCCTCCATGTAATGCAGGGAAGAAATGAGCAGGGAATGTGCCATGCGGCTATCGCCTTTGCTAAGCAGCATAATCGGAGAAAGATTATTCCTGTACTTCCTCTGTAGAGTCCCGTTCCGCCAATATGCTGGTGGCAGCAGCTACAGCAACAGTGAACAATATTCCATTGTTACTTTTCCCGCGGACACCTTCGCTTCCAGACAGCCGGATCCGGTTTTACAGCAGCTGGAGAATCTTAACAGTCTTGCAGTAACCACCAATGACGCGTTCAAGCCACTTTGCAAATACTGGGACAGAATTACCAGACCGGAAATGATTATGTCCGCCCTGATTCAGGCCATGAGAGTCCTTACCGATCCTTCCGAATGCGGAGCAGTGGCTATCGGACTTTGCCGGGGATGTGGAAGGAGAGGCTACGATTATCCGGAATATTTCTTCCAAAAGAGAGTACACAGAATCAGCAGAGTATCTGCGGCAAAGGAAGAAGTACAGGATTTGGCAGATGCTTTATCTAAGAGCAAGAAACCTCTTATCGTTGTAGGAGGAGGCGTAAAAGTACAGTGAGGCCGGAGAGGCTGTGGAAGCCTTCTGTAAGGAGTTCAACATTCCTTTCGGTGAGACTCAGGCCGGAAAGAGCGCTTGCCACTCCAGTGATCCGTATTGCTTAGGAGGAATTGGCGTTACCGGAACCTTGGCGGCAAACCGCATTGCCAAAGAAGCGGACACTGTACTGGCTATCGGTTCTCGTTTATCCGACTTTACCACCGGTTCCAAGTGGCTCTTCAGAGAAGAGGGCGTGCAGGTTCTTACCATTAACAACAACCGCTACCATGCTTATAAGATGGATGCCATCAAGGCGGTGGGAGATGCCAAGGCTACTTTGGAAGAACTGGCAAAGGCATTAAGAGAAAAGAATTACCGTTCCGCATACAAGGGAGAAATCGAAAGTTGTAAGGCGGAGTGGGATAAGGAATATAAGCGTTTGGCAGAATATGCCTATAAGGAAGAGGGCTTCGAGCCTTTGATCGAGGAAAGAGACCCAAGAACCATTCCGGAGTTTGTGGAAAAGACACAGGGCTATCTTACCCAGACCGCAGCAATCGCCGCTCTTCGGAGAAAGATGCCTGCAGACGGTATCGTAATCACAGCAGGAGGCTCCCTCCCAGCTGTATGCAGAGGCTTTGGACAACAGATTCCCGCTACGCTTATCACGCAGAGTACGGCTACTCCTGCATGGGCTACGAAGTAGCAGCAACCCTTGGGGTTAAGATGGCAGAGCCGGAGAAGGAAGTGTATGCAGTGGTGGGGAGACGGATCCTTCCAGATGCTTCACCCGAGATTATGACCATTGTGCAGGAAAAGAAGAAGGTGAAAACATCCTTGTCTTTTGACAACTGCGGCTTCGGTTGTATCAACAATCTGGAGATGACCCACGGCGTAGGCAGTATCGCCACGGAGTTCCGCTATACCACAGGACAGAAGCCTGAAGGAGAGCTGATTCTTGTAGATTATGCCAAGGTGGGAGAGGGCTACGGCTTAAAGACCTATACTTGTAAGACTGTTCAGGAATTGGAAGAGGCCTTAGAGGATGCGAAGAAGCAGGATAGAACTTGTCTCTTTGACTTAAAGGTTATCCCCAAAACCATGACCAATGGCTATGAAGCTCGGTGGGACGTGGGAATGGCTGCGGTTTCCGAGAAGGAATCCGTGAAGGAAGCTTACGAAGAAGTGATTCGTCACAGAGAAGAGGCTAGAAAGTACTAGAGAAAGTCGGGAAATATGGAAAAAAAAGTATTTGGATATCCGGAATTCAGCGCAGAAGGGGAGCAGATTCTTTGTACCTATGAAAATGAATACCGGGATATGCTGATGGACATCCGGGTATATCGGATGAAAAAGGGAGAGGAAAGACATTTTTCCAAGGAAAAGGAAGAGTTTGCCGTTTTACTGCTTTCCGGAAAAATCAAGTTTGTCTATGAAGGCACGGAAAAGAAGGAAGCAGAAAGGATGTCTTCACAGAAGGCCCCTATGCGGTGCATCTTTCCAAAGGGAAAAGAAGTTTTGATAAAGGCTCTGGAGGACAGTGAAATTCTATGCAGTGTACGGAAAATGAAAAGGATTTTCCCACAGAGTTTTATGAGCCAAAGGATGCGCCCTGGATTTACTCCGGCGCAAAGGGAAAGTTTGGTAATGTAGCCAACCGTCAGGTAAACACCATTTTCGACCATGAAATTGCCCCCCTTTCCAATATGGTTTTTGGGAGAGGTCTTAAATGATAGAGGAAACTGGTCCGGCTACCTGCCCCATAGACACGATCAGCCGGAGTGCTATTACTTCAAGTTTGACAGACCGGAGGGCTTTGGTGCCAGCTTCGTAGGAGATCAGGTGTTCAAATCCGTTGACGGAAGCTTTTCCGCAATCCCCGGAGGATGCTTACATCCCCGTGCAGTGGCGCCGGATTTCTAATGTATACCTGCTGGATGATTCGGCATTTGCCCGAAAACCCCGGAACCAGACTGACCGTTGCGAAGATGAACGTTATACCTGGCTACATGATGCAAAGTTTTAAGCAAGAGGAAGGAAGCAGAGGCTCATCCTCTTGTAGGAAATAAAAGCAGCATTGCTGCGAGAGTTGAGAAAAAAGGAGCAAATTATGTTAAACAAGGAAAAAATTTCTCTGGGTATTGCCCCCATCGGCTGGACTAATGATGATATGCGGATTTGGGGAAAGGAAAAATACCTTCCAGCAGACCGTTTCCGAAATGGCTTTGGCAGGATTTTTCCGGAACAGAGGTAGAAGCCACTATCCCACTGATCCTGTAGAGTTAAAGAAGGCTTTGGATTTAAGAGGCTTAACCATCTGTAAACTGTTGGTTCTCCTCCTTCCTGATTTCCAAGCCTTACGAAGAGACAGAAGAGGCTTTCCGTAAGGAGTTGGCATTCTTAAAAGGCTGTGGGTGCCAAGAGAATCGGTGTTTCGAGCAAAGCTACAGCACCCGTGGGAAAGCTGGATCAGCCTATTCTGGAAGGCAAGTATGTGATGAATGATGAGGAGTGGAAGAAGCTTACCGAGGGCTTAAACAAGCTGGGTAAGATTGCCAAGGAAGAGGGCATGATTCTTACCTTCCATCACCACATGGGAACCGTAGTACAGACAGAGGAAGAAATTGACCGTTTTATGGCGGAAGTGGATCCCGAGTACGTATTCCTGCTTTTTCGACAGCGGCCACTGCTCCTTTGCGGGCATTGACCCTGAGAAGGTTTTAAAGAAGTATATCTCCAGAGTTCGCCACATCCATTTAAAGGATTTGAGAAAGGCTGTGGTAGAGGAGTCCAGAAAGAACCATTGGAGCTTCTTAAAGAGCGTAAGAGAAGGCTGCTTTACCGTTCCCGGTGACGGCGATGTGGACTTTGCTCCATTGTTCAAGATTATCGAAGAATCCGGCTATGAAGGTTGGGTACTGGTAGAGGCTGAGCAGGATCCTGCAAAGGCAAATCCGTTAGAGTACGCTATCAAGGCTAGAAAGTACATTCACGAGAAGACCGGACTATAAGTCGGGAACAAGATAGTTCATCACTTCATCAGAATCTTGCAGAAAAAAAGCTATAGAACATTTTAGTGGAACAAAGCTTTGTCGAAGTAAATCTATAGAGAAAAATGTAAAAGCAGTAAAAACACAAAGAAGTAAAAAGCTCCGAAGAAGGATTGCGGAGTAAAAATACAAAAAGGAGGAATTATGGGAAAAACAGTAAAAATGGGACTTTTGGGAATGGGCAGAATCGGAAAGCTTCATGCCATGAACATCCAAAAACAGTCTCCCCAATGCGGAAATCATTGTGGCAGTAGACCCCTTCTTAAACGAAGAGATGGAAGCCTCGGGCTAAGGGCATCGGTATCACAAACTGCAGTAAGGATCCCAAGGATGTTTTTGAGAACAAAGAGGTAGAGGCAGTTTTGATTTGTTCTTCCACTGACACCCACGCAGATTTCATTATCCAGTCTGCAAGAGCAGGAAAGCAGATTTTCTGTGAGAAGCCAATCCACACCGACTTGGATAAGATTAAGGAGGCTTTGGCTGAGGTTGAGAAGGCGGGAGTGAAGCTGCAGCTTGGATTCGTTCGCCGCTTCGACCGTTCTCACAAGAAGGTAAGAGATGTGGTAGCTTCCGGACAGTTAGGAAAGCCCTATGTGGTAAAGGTTTGCTCCAGAGACCCTGAAGCACCACCTATGTCCTATGTGGCAGTATCCGGCGGAATCTTCATGGATATGATGATTCACGACTTCGACATGGTTCGTTACCTTGCAGGATCCGACATTACCGAGGTAAATACCGTAGGCGCTTGCCCGGTAAATCCTGATTTTGCAAAAGTATGACGATGTGGATACCGCTATTGTAACCTTGAAGTTTGCCAACGGTGCCATCGGCGTAATCGACAACTGCCGTCAGGCTCCTTACGGTTATGACCAGAGAGTGGAAGTACATTGCGAAAAGGGCTGTGTACAGGATAACAACAATCTGGAAAATGAAGCTTATATCAGCACTGCATCCGGTGTTGAGGGAGCAAAGCCAACCCTGGTTCTTCTTAGAGAGATATAACGATGCCTTTATTGCGGAAATGAAGGACTTCGTAGATGCAGTATTGAAGGCAAGGAAGTACCGGTAGGCGGTAAGGACGGTTTGGAATCCGTACGCGTGGCTATGGCAGCCAGAAAGTCTCTGTTAGAGAAGCGCCCTGTACAACTTAGTGAAATCTAAGAGCGGAATTCTTCTATTATGAAGAGAAATGTTCTTGATCGATAAAATAACCCGTTCCAAGAGGAACAAAAACCATTTTATAAGAGAGGTAATCAAAAATGTTTAAAAAAAGCACTTGTAGTTTTAATGGCAGCATCTGCTCTTTCCTTCGCTCTTACAGGATGTGACAAGACTGAGACCAAGACAGAAAATGCAGGAACCGAGGCAAAGTCCGAAGAGGCTAAGTCCGAGAGGCTAAGTCTACAGAAGCTAAGGAAGAGAAGAAGGCTGAGGCTAAGTCCGATTCTTCCGAGGATCCATTAGCAGGAGCAAGCTTCGAAGGGGATTACAAGATTGACGTAATCTTAAAGACCACCTCCTCCGAGTACTGGAGCTATGTGGTAGCAGGAGCAAAGGCATTTGAGAAGGATCACCCAAACGTTAAGGTTGAGGTTAAGGGTGCAAGCTCCGAGACTGCTTATGACGAGCAGCAGAACATGATCGAGACCGACTTAAACTCCGGAAGCTATGACGGATATGTTATCGCTCCATTACAGGCTGACCTGGTTAAGACTCTTATCGCAGGACAGACCAAGCCAATCGTGGCAGTAGATACCAATATCGATGCTAAGGAAGTATTATCCTTCGTAGGAACTGCAAATGACACTGCGGCAAAGGAAGGCGGAAAGGCTGCTGTTGAGGAAGCAAAGAAGAGAGGCTGGACAGAGATTAAGGCCATCTCCATTTCCGGAGTACAGGGAGACGGAACAGCAACTGCAAGACTGAAGGGATATCAGGAAGGTATCAATGAAGCAGGCGGAGAGTTCTTGGAGAAGGAAATCCAGTATGCTGACGCAGTAGCAGATAAGGCTGTAACTTCTATGGAAGCTATTATGCAGAACCACCCGGAAGGAATCGCTATCATCGCTTGTAACAATGACGATATGGCTATCGCAGCAGCAAGAGCAGCTAAGGGTAACGAAGCATACAAGAATACCATTTTCATGGGCTTCGACGGCATCAAGTCCGCATGTGAAGCTATCCTTGACGGAACAGAGTCTATGTCCGTTGCACAGGAAGCTTATGACATGGGATACAAGTCTGTAGCAGCAACTGTAGCAAAGTTAAACGGAACAGAGCTTCCAGAGTTCATCAACTCCGGCGTATCCGTAATCACAAAGGACAACGCGCAGAAGAGATTGGATGACCTGAATTCTTACTTAGGAAAGTAATCATAGCTTTGAAAAATCAAATCAGCCGGAAGATAGCGGATGCTTCCGAGCAAAAATGAAGTGAATCTAAGCACAACAAAGGGATGTTTCTCCTCATAAGAAAAACATCCCTTTTTCTTGAAAGAAGATAAAAAGAAATTTTTCAATTATATTTTTGTGAAAAATCATAACAGGCACTATACACAAGAGTAAAAATAAAGGGGGAAAGCATGAAGGAAAGTATTGTACAACTGAAGGATGTACGCAAGACCTTCCCCGGTGTGGTTGCGCTAAGCAAGATGCAGTTAGATGTACGTAAAGGCGAGATTTTAGGATTGATCGGAGAGAATGGAGCAGGAAAGTCTACGCTGATTAAAGTATTAACTGGGGTATACCATCCGGATGAGGGGCAGATCATCGTAGAAGGACAGGAAAGACAATTTTCAAAAACTCCACAGCAGGCCATTTCTGCGGGAATATCCTGCGTGTATCAAGAACTGAATATTGAGAAGCTGCTTTCGGTAACCGACAATATGTTTATCAACAAGTGGATTCACAAAGGGCCATTACTGGACTATGGAAAAATGCACCAGATAGCTCAGGACATGATGAAGAAGTTGGGATTGGACGTAGATGTGCGGAAGCCGGCAGGACACTACGGCATGGGTGTACAGCAGATGATTGAAATCTCCAAGGCCCTTTCTGGCCAATGCCAAGTGCATCATCATGGATGAGCCTACCTCTTCCTTATCGGAAAAAGAGGTAGAAGAGCTTTTGAAAATCTGTAGAGATTTACGGGAGCAGGGAATCGGCATCATCTTCGTATCCCATAAGCTGGAGGAGCTGTTCCAACTCTGCGACCGGATTACCGTTATCCGTGACGGAGAATACATTGATACCAAGGACGTGGCGGATTGGGACAATGACAGCCTGATTAAGGCTATGGTAGGCCGTTCTCTGGATAACCAATTCCCGAAGGAACCAGGCGTGCGTTCTGAAAAACCATTGTTGGAAGTAAAGAATATTCACCGTAAGGGCGTGCTTCACAATGTATCCTTTAAGGCTTATGGCGGAGAGGTTTTAGGATTTTCCGGACTGGTAGGTGCGGGAAGAACAGAAACCATGAGAGCTATCTTTGGAGCAGACCCCATTGACGGAGGAGAAATCTATATCCGTGGGGAAAAGGTGGATATTAAGAATCCCAAAGATGCTATCCGGGCTAAAATTGCTTTCCTGACCGAGGACCGGAAGGGACAGGGACTGATTTTAAATGAGTCCATCCAGAACAATCTGATTTTAGCGAATTTAAAGGGTTATCAGAAGGGCTTGTTCTTAAGTCAGAAGGATATGGATAGCATGGGTGAGGGCAGAATTCAAGAGCTAAGCATTAGGTGCCCGAGCCGGAAGAAAGAGTAGGACAGCTTTCCGGCGGAAACCAGCAGAAGGTGGTTATCGGAAAGTGGTTAAATACCAATGCAGATATCTATATCTTGGATGAACCCTACCAGAGGAATCGACGTAGGGGCCAAGGTTGAGGTGTATCAGGTGATTAACCGTTTGGTAAAAGAGGGAAAATGTGTCATCATGGTGTCTTCCGAAATGCCGGAAATCTCGGGAATGAGTGATAGGGTGCTGGTAATGCGCGAAGGAAGAATCACCGGAGAAATGTCAAGAAGTACAGATGCTTTCAATCAGGAATCCGTGATGAAAGCAGCTTGGGAGGTATAAGATGCAAAAATCAAAATTAGGAAATTTAAGTAATTATATTGGAACATTTGCGGCACTGATCATTCTGTGTATCGCATTGGCATTGGCTTCTCCCAACTTCTTGGATAAGGCAAACCTGATGTCCATCTTAAAGCAGACCTCTTTTAACGCTCTGCTTTCCACCGGAATGTTGCTTACCCTGATTACCGCAGGAATCGACCTTTCTGTAGGCGCTACCGCAACCTTCGGAGCCTGCGTGGCAGGAGCTATGGTAAGAATGGGAGTGACCAATCCGGTATTCTTGTTCTTGGCTGTGTTAGTAGTAGGCGGTGTTGTGGGACTGATTAACGGTCTTCTTCTTACCAGACTTCACCTTCCCCACCCCTTCGTATCAACCCTTGGTATGAAGAACGTGCTTTGGGGTGCGGCATTAATCATTACCTCTTCTCAGATGATCAGCTTCTCCAACACCGGTGCAGAGGGCATCATGGTACTGGGAAGTGCCACTATCTTAGGGGGATTTCCCATCAGTTTTCGTGGTGGTAATTTTTGATTTACATTCTTATGCATATCCTTCTGACAAAAACTGCCTTAGGTCGTTCCATCTACTGTGCCGGAGGAAATATGGAGGCTACCCGTCTTTCCGGAATCAATGCGGACAATGTATTAACCTTCTGCTATGTGCTTTCCGGCTTTATGGCAGGCTTTGCAGGAATCGTATCCATCGGCCGTTCCGGAATCTCCAACGGTGCAAATGCTATCCAGCCTTACGATACCGATGCTATCGCAGCCTGCATTATCGGTGGAGCATCCTTCATGGGAGGAAAGGGAACTATGGTGGGAACTATGCTGGGCGCATTAATCATTGCGGTACTCAGAAACGGATTCACCCTGCTTTCCGTACCCTCCGCTTGGCAGAACATCGGTGCTTGGTCTTGTAATCATTGGCGCCGTACTTCGGATGTAACAGAGAGAGAATGCAGAAGAAAAAGAAATAAGACAAATTTCCAGCAGGTCTATTCCATCGAAAATTGAATAGCTGAAAAATGAATCTAAAAAGCGGATTTGTTCCTAAAAATGTGGGGCAAGAATAACTCCACTGTTAGTGAACAAATCCGTGATTTTCGGGAAACAATACAAAAATAGAAAACATATAATAATAGGAGAAAAATATGAGCGAGATTAAAAGTGGGCATCGTAGGACTGGGACGCTTTAGGAAAGGTACACGCAAGAAACATTGCCTTTAAAATTCCCCGGAGCAAAGCTGGTGGCTGCCTGCTCCATTATGGAAGCGGAATTACAGTACGCAAAGGGAAGAACTGAAGGTTTTCGGAAACTTTTACTTCTTATGAAGAGATGCTGGACAAGGCAGATTTAGATGCGGTAGCTATCGTAAGCTCCAGCCCCCTGTCACTGTGATCAGATTGAAAAGGCTCTAGCGAAAGGCCTCCATGTCTTTACAGAAAAGCTCTTGGAGTAGATGTGGAAGAATGTAAGAAGGCGGAGAAGGCAGTGGAGGCCCATCCCGACCAGTATTCTTCTTGGGATTTATGCGCCGTTTTTGATCCCTCTTACAGTTACGCGAAGAAAAAGATTGAAGAGGGTGCTATCGGAACTCCCTATATGGTAAAGGCAACAGGAATCGATCCGGAGGCGGCTGCAGAGGGTGCAATCAAGTTTGCCCCAACCAGCGGAGGCCTAGTTTATCGATATGGCTAGCCATGATGTAGATCTGATTCGTTGGTTCTTAGGAAGCGAAGTGAAGGAAGTATATGCTCTGGGAGCAAATTTCAAGCATCCGGAATTTTTATCCTGTAACGATACAGAAACCGGTGCGGCATTGTTCCAGCTGGAAAATGGAGGAATTGCGGAGCTTCATGTAGGAAGAACCGCAGCTCATGGTTATCATATTGAAACAGAAATCGTGGGAACGGAAGGCAGCATCAGAATCAGTCCTGTGCCGGAGAAGAATCTTGCCATCCTCTATGACCGTTACGAGTACGCCAAGAGTGCGTAGCTTCTGAAAGGTTTGATGAGGCGTACCTTTTGGAAATGCAGGAATTTATTCAGTGCATTATCGAAAAGAAGAAGCCGAAGCTTTCCGTATATGACGGAACCCGCAACAGAAATCTGCTTCTGCCATGAAGAAGTCCTTTCTGAAGAAAAGAGACTGGTTAAGCTGGGAGAGTAAGTCATTGTGATGAGAGTTTTGATATTCCAAGATAAATTTATCCGATAAAAAGCTAGTTTTAAAATGGCTTGAAAAAAACCTCAAAAACAAAAAGAATTGATTAGGAATGTATTAAGAATTAGCTTAAGAACTTCGTAAGCATTTGTTTTTCCTTTGTAATAGATCAAGGAGGAAAACATAGTTTATAGTGGGACAGGTAACGGGCGAGCCCTAAAAATAAAGAAAAATTAGAATTTCTTTAGAAAAACTCTTGAATGGAAGAGAATTAAGGGTTATAATCGTCACGCAACTTGGATTATTATTTCCATGAATGAAAAAGGAGAGTGCATTAATTATGAGAAAGCAAACAAAAATTGGTTGCAGCTTTATCTGCAACAGCTTTACTTGCTATTGGAGCTTCTGCAGTAACTTTGCTGCAGGCTGGAACAATTCCACAGGTGAGTGGCAGTACCTTGACAATGATGGCAATGCTGTTACAGATGCTTGGAGAAAGTCCGGAGACTACTGGTTCTACCTGGATCCGATGGAAACATGGCTAAGAACGAAGTTGTTCAGAACAACGATGATTACTATTTCGTAAACGGCGATGGCGCTATGGTTACTAACCAGTGGGTATCCTTCGACGAGTCCACGAGGACGGAAACGATAAGAGATGGATGTACTTCGATTCTACCTGTAAGGCTTATAGAGACAAGAATGACAAGCTCACTGTTTCTGATATCAAGACCATCAACGGCAAGAAGCACTCTTCGATCAGGAAGGTAAGATGCTTTACGGCTGGTTAGGTGAGGATTCCGCTCTTGTGACTGGCGATGATGCTTGGACTACTGCTAAGTATTACTACGGTGGATTTGATGACGGTTCCGCTCAGCACGGTTGGGTACAGTTAACTGTAAATGACAATGGTGAGGACAGCACTGCTTGGTTCTATTTCGATGACAACGGTAAGGTTTCCGTGATAAGAAGAAGACTATCAACGGACAGACCTACTACTTCGATGAGAAGGGTCGTATGATTGAGGATTGGTCCACAGCAACCAAGGCTTCCGGAAGCTATTTCAATGCTAAGCCAACTACATCCGATAGCGTTGTTTATGTAAATGGTGACGGTGGAGCTAGAAAGAATCAGTGGATTTGGGCTGTTCCTGCAGAGAGCTATTTACCAAAAGGATTTTGAGAATGATTCCGCTTCTTGGTGGTATGCAGATAATAGCGGAAAAGTAGTTACTGATAAGCTTAAGAAGATTAAGGGCAAGGTATATGCTTTCGATAAGTATGGTCGTATGATTTCTGGACTTGCAACTTCTTATAATGGACGTAATGAATTTACCAATGCTTCCGGAATTGGTGATGATGATTTCCAGGATCTTACAGGAGATGTATTCTTAAAGCAAGTTGCTGCTAGCACAAAGATTTTACTACTTCTCCGGTGATGGTGAGAAGGACGGTTCCAGAAAAGACCGGATACCAGAAGGTAGACTTTGATGATGATACATACGAGATGTACTTCAACAACAGCGGTGAGGGCTGCAAACAACTATGTATCTAAGATTAAGAAGTATGCTAATAAGGGTATTATTCTTAAGGCTAACAACGATGATTCTAACTATGGCGTAATTAAGGTTGATAGTGCAAATGTAAAGAAGTTAGGTGACAATAATGGTGTTGTTTACTTTGATGGAAGTGTTTCCTTTCTAACAACGATTATGTATTAGTTAATACAGCAGGAACTGTTCAGACTGGTAAGGTTAACTTGAAGGATAGCAATGATGCTTACTATTCCACTGATAAAGACGGAAAGGTTCTTTATTCTGGATACAAGAAGCTTTACACAGTTCAGAATAATGATCACCCGAATTTTTGTATATTCTTACAATGGTAAGAATTACTACACAGAGTAATTTAGGTTTATAAAAAGAACCCTCCCTCCGGGTTCTTTTTATCTAAAAATACGGCTAAATCTTCAGAGCATTGCGTATCTCCTAGTCCCAGGTACAGTCTCGCTAAGTTCGCCCCTGACTAGCGGTACTAACGCAAAGCTTCGCTTTTGCTCGCTTTTGTTGAGTACCGAGGGGTTCAGATTGCCTTGTGGCTAGGAAATAGGCAGTGCTCCTTAGTACTCGGATATAAGTGTAGGTAAGGATAGGTTTGGGGGAGTTTGTGTAGCGCTATCTTTTTGACTACACGATTATATTATCAACATACGGATATTATCCGGATGTGGAGTATAGGAGATTTATCAATCTGGTAGTAAGATAATAAGCGATAGAATCAAGTGCCTTCTATACATTCTAAATTTTAATCTAAGCTTTTATTCTCTATAATTTTTTTCATTTATCTATTCAAAAAAATCTTAATTTACTTATTATTCATTTCTATTATTTCAATTTCCTACAGGTGACTTATGAAAAACAAATTCTACTAATGCTAAGATGAAAAATCTAGTCGTTTAAAAAGCTAATTCTAAGAGAAAAAGAAGAAAGATAAATGCTTTGGAAAAGAAAAAGATTATCGAATCTCTTACTTTGATGGATGACCTCTTTATGGAAGTGGTTCTGGAAGAACAGGCTTGCACGGAGTACATTCTGCAAACGATTCTGGACAAATCTTCCTTAAAATTAAAGGAACAAAGACTTCAAAAGAGGTTGCCAAATCTGCATGGAAGAGCACTGGTATTAGATTGCTTATGTATGGATGATAAGGGCTTACTTTTATAACATTGAAGTACAGAATTCATCTCGCCGGAGCAATTCCTAAAAGGGCGCGTTATCATGCCGCTCTTATGGACATGCATAGCCTTAAGAAGGGAGAAAAAGTTTTCCAAATTACCGGAGAGCTATGTTATATTTATTACAGATAAAGATGTATTGGGAGAGGGAGAACAACTCTACCAGATCGAAAGAGTTATCAGAAAGTCCGGAAGCTTGTTTCGGGATGGTTCCCATATCCTATATTTCAACACAGCAAGACAAGATGACAATGCATTGGGGAAACTGGCTAGGGATTTTAAAGAAGCCAATCCCAAAGAAATTCAGTCAGAAGTTTTGTCTCATAGAGTAGCCTCATTAAAGGAAGGTAAAATAGATAGGGAAGGAGAACAGAAGATGAATGTCTTATTAGAGAAGTATAGAAAGAAAGCAGTAGAGGAGGGTATAGAAAAAGGCATAGAGAAAGGTATAGAAAAAAGGCATAGAGAAAGGTATAGAACAAGGTATACAGCAAGGTCTTGAACAGGGAAAGAATCATTTGGCAAATTTGATTGGTCGACTTCTGGAAGCAGGACGGATGGATGATCTTAAGAGAGTTTCTTACGATGAAGATTACCGAGAAAAGCTTCTGAAGGAGTTCGGACTTTAAAATACCTTCTCTATTAATTTAGTGTCAAAAAAACATCAGTACTGTTCTTTGTGTGGAGTATAGGAGATTCCTCCACTAGTAGAAATATAGGTATATAGAACAAAATGTGTTGATAAAAACCGCTCTATACTCTTGTAAATCAAGGCTGTAGGGGCGGTTCAATTTTATTCAAAAAGAACTTTGAGGATGGAAGAATTATAAAAGCTCTGGAGTACTAACTGCCCACTATCATTAAGGCACGCTCCGCTAAAGCTTCCCCAAAGCTAGCGTTACCAAACTCAAGAGCATTGCATATATGGGGGCTGGAGCCCTTAGTTCTCGATATAGGCGAAGATGTGGATATGCAGTGCTCCTATGTTTTAGGATATGTCAAATGGTGAGAATAGGGCAGTGCTCCTAAGCTATCGAAGATGCCAAAAGAGTGGTGATAGGCATTGGAAGGATGGGCTGTAGCTATTTCATCAACTATCCTTTTATATTATCAATATACGGATATTATCCGAATGTGGAGTATAGGAGAAGTCCCTCTGCTTCGTAGTAAAAATATGAATCAGTGCAATACATAAATTGTTGAACAGTCTATATCTAAATTACAGAATCTACTTCTCTACTTTCATTTCTTTATTCTACAAATTGTAGTTTTCCTCGTTATTCAATTCTATTATTTCAATTTTCTGCAGGTGACTTATGAAAAACAAACTCTACTGATGCTAAGGTATCCGGTCGTTTAAAAGCTAATTCTAAAAGTACAAGAAAAAAAGTTGGATGCTCTGGAAAAAGAAAAATCATAGAATCTCTTACTTTGATGGATGATCTCTTTATGCAAGTGGTTCTGGAAGAACAGGCTTGTACAGGAGTATATTCTACAAACGATTTTTGGATAAATCTTCCTTAAAGTTAAAGGAACAAAGGCTTCAAAAGAGGCTGCCAAATCTGCATGGAAGAGCTTTTGGTATTGGACTGCCTTTGCACTGATGAAAAAGGCTTGCTTTATAACATCGAAGTACAAAATTCATCTGCCGGAGCAATTCCTAAAAGGGCTCGTTATCATGCCGCACTTATGGATACACATACCCTAAAGAAGGGAGAAAAGTTTTCCAAATTACCGGAGAGCTATGTTATATTTATTACAGAAAAAGATGTATTAGGTGAAGGGGACAGTTATATCAAATTGAACGTGTTATCAGGAAATCCGGAAATTTGTTTAAAGATGGCTCTCATATCCTTTATTTCAATACGGCAAGGCAGGATGACAATGCATTAGGAAAGCTGGCTAAAGATCTTAAAGAAGCCAATCCTAAGGAAATTAAGTCTAAAGTTTTGTCTCATAGAGTAGCTTCATTAAAGGAAGGTAAACTAGATCGGGAAGGAGAAAAGAAGATGAATGTCTTATTAGAAAAGTATAGAAAAAGCAGTAGAGGAAGGTATGGAGAAGGGCATAGAAAAAAGGTTTAGCTACTAGGGAATACAACAGGGATTAGAACAAGGCCTTTGAAAGGGGCTTGGAGCAGGGGAAAAATCGTCTTGCTCTTTTTGGTAGGGGCATTTACTGAATGCAGGACGGATAGATGACCTTAAGAGGGTATCTTACGATGAAGCTTATCGGGAAAAAGCTTCTGAAGGAGTTCGGGCTTTAAAAAGACCTTCTCGTAAAGTTATTTTCAAAAACATAGGTGTTTTTGAGTTTCCTTTATTTCAATACGGCAAGGCAGGATGACAATGCATTAGAAAGCTGGCTAAAGACTTTAAAGAAGCTGATCCCAAAGAAATTCAGTCTGATGTTTTATCTCATAAAGTAGCCTCATTAAAGGAAGGAAAACTAGATCAGGGAAGGAGAAAAGAAGATGAATGTTTTATTAGAGAAGTATGAAAGAAAGCAGTAGAGGAAGGTATAGAGAAAGGTATAGAACAAGGTATACAACAAGGTCAAAATCGTCTTGCTCTTTTTAGTAGGTCATTTACTGAATGCAGGACGGATGGATGACCTTAAAAAGAGTTTCTTTTGATGAAGAATATCGGGAAAAAGCTTCTGAAGGAGTTTGGGCTTTAAGCTACCTTCTCATTAAGTTAGAGTTAAAACACATCAGTGTTTTCTTTATGTGGAGTATAGGAGATTCCGCCACTAGTAGAAACATAGGGTTTATAGAACTAAACGTGTTTATAAAAACCGCTCTATACGCTTGTAAATCAAGACTGTAGGGCGGTTCAATTTTATTCAAAAGAACTTTGAGGATGGAAGAATTATAAAGCTCTGGAGTACTAACTGCCCACTATCATTAAGGCACGCTCTCGCTAAGCTTCCCCCGGCTAGCGTTACCAAACTCAAGGGCATTGCATATAGGGGGCTGGAGCTCCTTAGTTCTCGATATAGGCGAAGATGTGGATATGCAGTGCTCCTATGTTTTTAGGATATGCCAAATGGTGAGAATAGGCAGTGCTCCTAAGCTATCGAAGATGCCAAAGAGTGGTGATAGGCATTGGAAGGATGAGCTGTGCTATTTCATCAACTATCCTTCTATATTATCAATATACGGATATTATCCGAATGTGGAGTATAGGAGATTAATCAATCTGGTAGTAAGATAGTAAGCGAAAGAATTTAGGTGCCTTCAAACATTTTGAATTTTAATCTAAGCTTAATTCTCTATTTTCTTTTATTCAATTTTTCTATTCAAAAAAATCTAAATTTTCTCATTATTCATTTCTATTATTCTAATTTTCCGCAGGTGTCTTATGACAAATTCTACTAATGCTAATGCTAAAAATCCGGTCGTTTAAAAAGCTAATTCTAAAAGAACAAGAAAAAGATGTATGCTCTAGAAAAAGAAAAAATCATTGCATCTCTAACCTTGATGGATGACCTCTTTATGCAAGTAGTTCTGAAGAGCAGGCTTGTACGGAGTATATTCTGCAGACAATTTTGGACAAGTCTTCTTTAAAGTTAAAGAACAAAGACTTCAAAAGAGGCTACCAAATCTGCATGGAAAAAGCTTTTGTATTGGATTGCTTTTGCACCGATGAAAAAGGCTTACTTTATAACATTGAAGTGCAAAAATTCATCTTCCGAGCAATTCCTAAAAGGGCGCGTTATCATGCCGCTCTAATGGACACACATACCCCTTAAGAAGGGAGAAAAGTTTTCCAAATTACCGGAAAGCTATGTTATATTTATTACAGATAAAGATGTATTAGGAGAGGGAGAACAGCTGTACCAGATTGAAAGAGTTATCAGAAAGTCCGGCAATTTGTTTAAAGATGGTTCCCATATCCTATATTTCAATACGGCAAGGCAAGATGATAATGCATTAGGAAAGCTGGCTAGAGACTTTAAAGAAGCCAATCCCAAAGAAATTCAGTCGAAGTTTTGTCTCATAGAGTAGCTTCATTAAAGAAAGGTAAATTAGATAGGGAAGGAGAAAAGAAGATGAATGTTTTATTAGAAAAGTATAGAAAAAGCAGTGAAGAAGGTATAGAGAAGGGAATAGAAAAAGGTCTAGCACAGGGAATGCAACAGGGATTAGAAAAGGCCTAGAACAAGGCCTGCAACAAGGCCTTGAAAAAGGCTTGGAGAAGGGCCAAAATCGTTTAGCTCTTTTTGGTAGGTCAGTTACTGAACGCAGGACGTATGGATGATCTTAAGAGGGTTTCTTATGATGAAGCTTTATCGAGAAAAAGCTTCTGAAGGAGTTCGGGCTTTAAAATACATTCTCATTAATTAATTCTCAAAAAAACATCAGTATTTTTCTTTATGTGGACTATAGGAGATTTCTCCACTAGTAGAAATATAGCTTTATAGAACAAAACCTGTTTATAAAAACCGCTCTATACTCTTGTAAATCAAGGTTGTAGGGCGGTCTCAATCTTTTTCGAAACAACTTTGAGGATGGATATGAGCAAGGGTACTGCATATATGTGGAGCTGAGCACTAGCTACACCCTTCCCCAAGGCACGCTCCCGCTAAGTTCGCCTTGGCTAGTGGTTCTAAACTCAAGGGCATTGCATATAGGGAGCTAGTGCTCCTTAATTCTCGGTGTAGGCGAAGATGTGGATATGCAGTGCTCCTTAGCTATTGAATATGCCAAGGGGTGAGTATAAGCAGGGGAAGGATGTGCTATGCCATTTTATCAACCATACTCTTTTATATTATCAATATACGGATATTATCCGAATGTGGAGTATAGGAGAAGTCCTCTACTTGTAGTAAAATATGAATTAGTGCAATACATAAATTGTTGAACAGTCTATATCTAAATTTCAGAATCCACTTCTCTATTTTTATTTCTTTATTCTACAAATTGTAGTTTTTCTCTTTATTAAATTCTGTTATTTCAATTTCCTGCAGGTGACTTATGAAAAACAAATTCTACTAATGCTAAGGGTAAAAATCCGCTCGTTTAGAAGCTAATTATAAGAAAAACTAGAAGAAAGATGGATGCTTATGAAAAAGAAAAAGATTATCGCATCTCTCACTTTGATGGATGACCTCTTTATGCAAGTGGTTCTGGAAGAACAGGCTTGTACGGAGTATATTCTGCAAACGATTTTAGATAAAACTTCCTTAAAGTTAATGGAACAAAGACTTCAAAAGAGGCTGCCAAATCTACATGGAAGAGCACTGGTCTTAGATTGTCTATGTACTGATGAAAAAGGCTTACTTTATAACATTGAAGTGCAAAAATTCATCTGCTTGTAGGGCGATTCCTAAAAGGGCTCGTTATCATGCCGCTCTTATGGATACGCATACCCTTAAGAAGGAGAAAAGTTTTCAAATTACCGGAAAGCTATGTTATATTTATTACGGATAAAGATGTGTTAGGAGAGGGAGAACAGTTATATCAAATTGAACGTGTTATTAGAAAAATCCGGAAATTTGTTTAAAGATGGCTCTCATATCCTTTATTTCAACACGGCAAGGCAAGATGACAACGCATTAGGAAAACTGGCTAAAGACTTTAAAGAAGCCAATCCCAAAGAAATTCAGTCAGAAGTTTTGTCTCATAGAGTAGCCTCATTAAAGGAGGGTAACTTAGATAGGGAAGGAGAAAAGAAGATGAATGTTTTATTAGAGAAGTATAGAAAAGCGGTAGAAGAGGGTATGGAGAAGGGCTTTGAACAAGGAAAGAATCACTTGGCACTTTTTAGTTGGTCGACTTCTGGAAGCAGGACGGATGGATGATCTTAAGAGGGTATCTTACGATGAAGCTTATCGGGAAAAAGCTCCCTTAAAGAGTTCGGGCTTTCAAAATATTTTCTCATTAATCAGTGTCAACAAACATTAGTGTTTTTCTTTATGTGGAGTATAGGAGATTCCTCCACTAGTAGAAATATAGGTTTATAAAACCGCTCTATACTCTTGTAAATCAAGGCTGTAGGGCGGTTCAATCTTCTCAAAAGAACTTTGAGGGTGTAAGAAACATAAAACTTTGGAGCAGTAGCTGCCCCCCATCCCCAAGGCATGCTCCCGCTAACCTCGCTCGACTAGCGGTACTAAACGCAAGCTTCGCTTCGCCTCGCTTTTGTTAAGTACCGAGGGGCTCAGATTGCCTTGGGGATAGGGGATAGACAGTGATCCTTAGTTCTTGAATAGAGAGCAAGGGGTGATGATGAGCAATGCTCTTTCTAATTAGACTTCTATATTATCAATATACGGATATTATCCGAATGTGGAGTATAGGAGATTCCCTCAACTCGTAGTAATTATGAATTAGTGCAATACACACATTGCTGATTAGTCTAGATCTAAATTACAGCTTCTACTTCTCCATTTTCTTTTTATTATTCTAAAAATTGTAGTTATCCTCTTTATTCAATTCTATTATTTCAATTTTCCGCAGGTGACTTATGAAAAACATATTCTACTAATGCTAAGGTTCAAAAATTCCGCTCGTCCATCAGCAAATGCAAAAAGCTCAAGAAAAAGATGGATGCTTTGGAAAAGAAAAAATCATTGCATCTCTTACTTTTGATGGATGACCTCTTTATGGAAGTGGTTCTGGAAGAACAGGCTTTTACATGGAGTACATTCTACAAACGATTTTGGACAAGTCTTCCCTAAAGTTAAAGGAACAAAAGGCTTCAAAAAGAGGTTGCCAAATCTGCATGGAAGAGCACTGGTATTAGATTGTCTCTGTACTGATGAAAAGGGATTGCTTTATAACATCGAAGTACAGAATTCATCTGCCGGAGCAATTCCTAAAAGGGCTCGATATCATGCCGCTCTTATGGATACTCATACCCTTAAAAAGGGAGAAAAGTTTTCCAAATTACCGGAAAGCTATGTTATATTGGTAATACGAGTGTCAAAAGAATTAAAAATCAATGCAAGCTTGCTTGCATGAGAATTTTTATTTTTTTGACACGACAAAAACATGAGTAAGTAGCCATTTTTGGAAAAAATGAGCGGATTACGAATGTTTTTGTAGGGATTGCGAGAAGCGAAGCTGTAGCAATCCTGTATTATAGATGATGTATTAGGAGAGGGAGAACAGTTGTACCAGATTGAAAGAGTAATTCGGAAATCCGGTAATTTGTTTAAAGATGGTTCTCATATCCTTTATTTCAATACAGCTAGACAAGATGACAACGCATTGGGAAAGCTAGCTAAAGATCTTAAAGAAGCCAACCCTAAGGAAATAAATTCTGAAGTTTTGTCTCATAGAGTAGCTTCATTAAAGGAAGGTAAATTAGGTAAAGAAGGAGAAAAGAAGATGAATGTCTTATTAGAGAAGTATAGAAAAAGCAGTGGAGGAAGGCATGGAACAGGGCGAGAATCGTCTAGCTTTTTGGTTGGTCGATTACTTGATGCTGGACGTTTAGATGACCTTAAGAGAGTTTCATATGATGAAGTTTATCGAGAAAAACTTCTAAAAGAGTTCGGACTTTAAACTACCTTCTCATTAATTTATTCTCAAAAGCATAGGTGCTTTTTGTGTTTCCTTTATTTCAATACGGCAAGGCAAGATGATAATGCATTAGGAAAGCTGGCTAGAGACTTTAAAGAAGCCAAGCCTAAGGAAATTCAGTCTAAAGTTTTGTCTCATAGAGTAGCCTCATTAAAGGAAGGTAAACTAGATAGGGAAGGAGAAAAGAAGATGAATGTTTTATTAGAAAAGTATAGAAAAAGCGGTGGAGGAAGGTATAGAGAAAGGTATCGAGAAAGGTATCGAACAAGGTATTCAAAAAGGTCTTGAACAGGGAAAAGAATCATTTGGCACTTTTTGGTTGGTCGGCTTCTGGAAGCAGGTCGAATGGATGATCTTAAAAGGGTTTCTTATGATGAAGCCTATCAGGGAAAAAGCTTCTGAAGGAGTTCGGGCTTTTAAGCTATTGGATATCATGATATAAGAATGGACTATAAGATAAAGGAGCAACTTTGGATACGAGAGAAATTAGCTGAATTAAAGGACTTAATTCAAAAAGCGAACTATATCGTGTTTTTTGGCGGTGCGGGCGTATCTACAGAAAAGCGGTCTTCCGGATTTTCGTTCTGTGGATGGCTTATATCATCAAAAATATGCCTTTCCGCCGGAGGAAATCCTGTCTCATGATTTCTTTTATGGCACGACCCAAGGAGTTTTATCAGTTTTATAAGGAAAAGCTCTTGATTCCGGGAATTCTGCCGAATCCGGCTCATTATGCCTTAGAAAAATTGGAAGAGCAGGGGAAGCTAAAGGCAATTATCACCCAAAATATTGACGGATTGCATCAGATGGCAGGTTCCAAAGTGGTTTATGAGCTACATGGCAGTATTCATCGCTACTATTGTGTGAAGCATCGTCATCGGATTCCGGAAGATGAAATTGACTTTTCGACATCCATTCCTTTATGCCCTCATTGTCGTAGCCTGATACGTCCGGATGTGGTTTTGTATCAGGAAGGTTTGGATGAAGGTATTCTTTCAGAGAGTATCGCCCATATTCAAAATGCGGATTTACTGATTATAGGAGGGACATCTCTAACGGTGTATCCCGCAGCCGAGGTTGATTCGGTATTTTCCTCATCATGGAAACAATAAAGCTGGTTCTTATCAATAAAGAGGAAGGGCGACTGGATACGGAGTGCGACTTGGTGCTCTATGGAAAGATTGGAGAGATTCTTTCGGAAGTGCTAAGTTAAGAAGAAGAGATAAAGTGTTCAGAGGCGGTTTAAACCGCCTCTTTTTCATCAGGAACTCTATAATAGCGCCATAAAAAGCCGGAATAAAAATAACTTATACGTAAAAACTAAATATTTTTATACAAATAAGCAGAAAGTTTTGCTATAATCATTGGGACATTTTGTATACAGTTTTTATAAAGAATGTAATGGAGTTACCGGAAAGGACAGGATGGAAATGCTCCCACTACTTTTTAGCTCTTACGATAGGCAGAAGTATTGAAATGCATTGCTTTATAAGAGATTAGGAGAACGAGAATGAAGGCTTTTTACAAAGGAAGAACATTGAGATTTCCCTGAAGCGCTATGGTATTGATGCCTTATCCGCGATGGCTCAGGGCTTGTTTTGTTCCTCTAATCGGAACAATTTTAAATACCTTGGGGCAGAGGCTGGGGATATCCGCATTAACCGAGGTGGTTGCCACCATTGGCGGTGTGGATTATACCGTAGGGGCAATGGCTTCCGCTATGAGTGGCCCGGCCATGGCAACAGCTATTGCCTATGCTTTGCAGGCGCCTCCTTTGGTGCTTTTCTCCCTGATTACGGTAGGCTTTGCCTCCAACGCTCTAGGAGGTGCAGGTGGCCCCTTGGCGGTACTTTTTGTGGCTATCCTTTCCACAGAAATCGGAAAAGCTGTTTCCAGGAAACAAAGGTTGATATTTTGGTGACGCCTCTTGTGACCATTGGCTCAGGAATGCTCTTTTCGGCAGTCTTGGCGCCGGTAATCGGAAAGGCGGCGATTCAGGTGGGAAGCCTGATAATGTGGGCGACAGAGCTACAGCCTTTCTTTATGGGCATTTTGGTATCCGCCTTGGTTGGTATTGCTTTGACACTCCCATTTCCTCCGCGGCGATTTGTGCGGCTCTTGGACTTACCGGACTTGCAGGAGGTGCTGCAGTGGCAGGCTGTTGTGCCCAGATGGTGGGCTTTGCCGTCATTTCCTTTAAGGAAAATGGTGTTTCCGGTCTGGTTTCACAGGGACTGGGTACTTCCATGCTGCAAATGGGAAATATTGTGAAAAATCCCTCGGATTTGGATTCCGGCCACCATTGCCTCTATGATTACAGGACCACTGGCAACCCTGTCTCTTCCATTTTGAAAAATAACGGTCCTGCAGTTGCCTCCGGTATGGGAACCTGCGGTTTGGTTGGCCCCTATCGGCGTTTACACCGGCTGGCTGAAGGGGTATAGAAGAGGGAAGTAAAACGGCGGTAACGGCTACCGACTGGCTTTCTCTTTTGCTTTTATGCTTTATTCTTCCGGCAATATTTTTCTTTGCTTTGCTCTGCTTTTTGTCGGAAAAATGAAGTGGATCAAAGAGGGAGATATGAAGCTTTCTTCCCTAAAAGCGAAGCTGTAATGTAAGAACTTGTAAGAAATTTTTCTATGGCTTTTTGTAAAGAACTGAGTATAGTTGGACAGGTCAAAGGCTTTTAATTCTTAAAGAATAAGCCAAAAAGATAGTCAAGAATATTTTGCAACTGTGCAATGCAATAAAAGTAAAAGCAGCAAAGCAACGAAGCAGCAAAGCAGCAAAGCAACGAAGCAGCAAAGCAGCAAAGCAACGAAGCAGTGAAGCAGCGAAGCAGCAAAGCAGCAATGCAAAAAAGCAACAAAGCACAAAGCAAGTATGTCAGTTCAAGGAGAGGAAAATGGCTTTACAAGGAAAAACAAAGAATGTAGCCATGTTTATGTTAAGCATGGCATTTACGGCGCTTTTTCCACGGGAGCTTTCGCTTATAATCTTTCGGCGAAGGTAAAGGACGTGGAGATTACAGACAACAGGCAGGAGATTCAGTTGCAAATGGATGCAACAGGAGATAGTAGTGGTACCGACGGATCGGTTTACATTTTCGAAATCAAGCCTTATCAGACAGACCTTGGCGGTCGTACCGATTTCATTACCAAGGGAAGCCTTGGGGAAAACCAGAAGTTTAATTTCCCCTTGTATGCAGGTCCCGGAGAGCTTCGTCTTTACAGTGCCTTCGTGCCGGCGGTAAAGGTGGGAAGCCGTTATGAAATGATTGCGGATAGAAGATATATTGAGAATCCCGAGGTGGTTGCGGAGAATCAAAGTCCTGCATTAAATCCGGGCAAGAAGGGACTTCGTGTAGATCCTAATATCTTGGATGATGCTTTGAGCCTGAACATTAAGCATGCGGGTGTGGATATTCCTACCCAGCGTTTCTTCGGACAGGGAATTTCCTATTCCTACGAGGGAAAGACCTTCCAGATCAACAAAGAGCTGATTGACCAGCTGGATGGAGAGGTGAAGCGCCTCAGTGATTCCGGAGTAGCGGTCACCGCCATTTTGCTGAACGCATGGAACAATACCGTACCTGAGCTGAATCCTATCGGCGTGAAGGAGCTTCCAAAGGAGCAGGCGGTTTACTATGGCTTTAACGTAGAGTCCGAGCAGGGCTTTAGAGCGGTAAAGGCTATGGCTTCCTTCTTGGCAAAGCGTTATAACGGCCAGAACGGTCACGGTAAGATTACCAACTGGGTAGTGGGAAATGAGATTAACAACCAGTATTGGAACTATGAGGGAGACTATGATGTTTCCACTTATACCAAGAAATTCCAGCGTGCCTTCCGTGTTTTTTATACCGCGATGAAGTCCGTTTCCGCCAACGACAACATTATGTTTTCTTTGGATCACTACTGGAACATGTTCCCTGAGGCGGCTCCTGTGGGAAAAATATAAGGGAAAAAGATGTAGTCTTGGCCTTCCATCATTTTGATAATCTGGAGGGACATATGGACTTCGGTCTGGCATTGCACCCCTATCCATATCCTATTTCCTCCCCGGCCTTCTGGGATGATGATAAGACTGGAAAGGTTAACGATACCATTGATTCTCCCATTATCAACTTTAAGAATCTTCATGTGATTACCGACTTTATGCAGTTGGACAGCATGAAGAATAAGAAGGGAGAGGTTCGAAAGATTTTCCTTACCGAGGAAGGTTTCACCAGTATTCAAAAGGGACAGGATAAGTCGGATGAGCAGGCTGCAGCAGTAGCTACTCCTACTATATTGTAGATAACAATCCGTATATTTCCGCGTATCTCATGAGTCGTCAGGAGGATTCCGATGATGAGGTAAAGCACGGACTGGCTTTTCGGACTTTTCCAGTATCGTGAACCATCAGTTGGTACATAAGAAGGCGCACAGTGTCTTTAAGTATATTGACGATGCCAGCGCAACAGAGGGAACGGCAGACTTTGCCAGAGCCATTATCGGTATCGATTCTTGGGATCAGCTAATTCCAAATTTCCGTTTCCCGGGAAGATAAAGAATTGAAAATAAAAAAGGACTGTAGAAAATCAATAAAGCTTTCTACGCAATATAGGGTCTGAACCGGGCACGCTCTCGCCAGCTTCGCCTCGTATCGGATACTAAGCGAAAAACTGCGTTTTACTTGTTTTTCGCAAGTATCGGGCTCAGACTACCCCCGAATTCAGGCCTATATTGCTAAGAAAGCATCTTATAGCTTTTGATTTTTACAGTTCTTTTTTAGTATCTAGCGTAAAGTATGGATTTAGTATAGGGGAAAAATATGGAAAAAGAATTGTTGCAATCAATTTTGGAGCTTGGAGGGAAGGGCTTATTGCTCTATCTTTTGGGCATCAATATCCTTTGTTTTCTAAGCTTTGCCTATGACAAGTGGCAGGCCATACAAAAAGGATGGAGAGTACCGGAAAAAAAGTCTTATTGGGACAGGCCTTCTTGGGTGGCGCCTTAGGAGGAATTCTGGGAATGTATCTTTGCAGGCATAAGACCAGAAAGCCAAGATTCCTAATCTTGATGCCGGTGGCGCTGCTACTATGGATTTATCTGATTTTTGGAAGAAAATAAAAAGGCGCTGTGAAAATCAAAAAAATTTTCTATGCAATATAGGTCTGAATTGGGGCACGCTCTCGCTAGCTTCGCCACGTAGTAGTACTAACTTCAAGCTTCGTTATACTCGCTTTCAGTAAGTACTGACGGGCTCAGACTACCCTGAATTCAGACCCTATATTGCCGAAAAATTTCTTCATCAATTTGATTTTACAGTATCTTTTCTAATTATTAACGAGTATGAATCTTGTAATGTGGGGCATCTTACTAGTGTTAAAAAATACTGTACTACAGAATTAAGTACTAAAATGGGTAATCTTCAGTTGCTATTTCTGCAAAAGCTTAACTGCTTTTCCTGATTCCTTTTACTGTAAATAACAGCAATAATTTGAACCTGCTTTTTATCTTCGATAATACCAAAAATAAATATAATAATTTTCAACTCTTATTTTTTTCGATTTCCATTTTCGCTGCAAGGTAATTCCTTTATACAACTGATTCTCTGGGGCATAAAGGAAAGGGAATCCATATGTGTTTGAAATAAATGTAATAGCTTTTTTTGCTGTTTCAGGTGATTTTAATTGAATGGTAATATAATCTCTGATGAATGTAAGATGTTCTTTAGCCTGATGAGTAATTTTTACCTGATACGTAGTCATTATAAGCCCTCTTCCAGCTCTTTAAATACTTCATCCATGGGTTTGCGAATCATCCTTTAATGCTTGGGAATACCCTGTAGTCATCATGGCATGGAAGGCATCATTCGACATTTCTTCTCGAATTGGGATGGACTTTGGAACTGTTAAAGAAAAGGGAAGACCATTATTTAAAATAATCTGTCTATAGAACATATCAATAGCGGTTGCTCTAGGGATCCCAAGGGTCTCTAAAAATATTTTTCTGCCTGATTTTTACGTTTTCTTCTATCCTCACATTTACACTTGCTGTTTTCGTAATAGCCATAAATTATACCTCCGTTTACTAAAGTATAGCATATGTGTTGCATATTACAACAATTAAAGACACAAAAAGGAGCTGTAAATAATCAAAAAAATTTTTGATTATTTACAGCTCTTTTTCTCATGCTCCCGAACGGACTCGAACCGCCACTACTGGCGTCGGAGGCCAACGCTCTATCCATTAAGCTACGGGGGCAACTATTAGCTCAAAGCTACAGAGCTGAAATCAGTCTATAACAAAGGTGATAACTTCAAAAGTATAGAACATTCCGCTAAAAAATTCAAGGGAATAGCAGAGAAACTTCACTGTCCTACAAAGTATCTTCAATAGCTAAGTTCAACTTCAATCTCCAATAGCGGAGAGACTTCAAACTATATTGGCAGGGCAAAGTAGTGGAAATACATTTTATCAGCTTCCTGATAGCATAAAAATTTTAAATTGCACCGATAAAAGAAAAAGAAAAATTTCTATTCATTTACACACTGCTTCTTGAAAAATTTCCCATTTGCTATAATAATCATATTGTACAATTTCAGAAGGGGTGAGTCTATGCAGGAAGATTTTTTTGACGAAAATACGCTCTGCTTACAACCAATTTACCAAAGCAGAGAAGAAGGTAGCGGACTATATTTTACAAAATCCCGATCAGGTTCTGTTTATGTCTATTTCTGATTTAGCGGAAACCTGTAAGGTGGGGGATACCTCGGTTTTCCGTTTTTGTAAAACCATGAATGTGAAAGGCTACCAGGAATTTAAGATGACTCTTTCTTTATCCATGCGTGGCAATGGAAAGGACAGTAAGGAGGGGAAGGAGGCAATGTTTCTTTACAGGATGACAATATTGCGGAGCTTGCCGGAAAGGTTTTGGAGGAAACCATTGATTCCATTAAGGAGACTCATTCTCTCTTGGACTTTAACAAGGTTACAGAGGCTATGAATGCTCTTTCCAAGGCAAAACGAATTCTGTTCTTCGGTGTTGGGGCGTCCATGCTGACTGCGATGAAGGCGATGAATAAGTTCCATCGAATTGAGCCTAAGGTTTACTGTTCGGAGATGGTGAGTCAGCAGCTGATGAGTGCCGCAACTATGGAGAAGGGAGATGTGGCCGTGATTTTCTCCTATTCCGGTGCGACCAGAGATATTGTGGAGATTGCAAAGCTGGCGAAGGAGTCCGGTGCCACTGTGGTATCCATCACTCGTTTCCAGAAGTCGGAGCTTACGGATTATACGGATATTTTATTGCTTTGCGGAGCCAATGTGGGTTCTCTGCAGAAAGGCTCCACCTCCGCAGAAATCAGTCAGCTCTTCTTGGTAGACATCATGTACACCGAGTATTATCGGAGACATTACGAGTATTGCAATCAGATTTTGGAAAAAACTACTGTGGCTATCAAAGATAGAAATTAAAGGAAGCGGTCAAAGGATTAGGCAATCCAAAGTTATAGGTGGCCCAAAGCAATAGTTCCCAAAATCATTATAGTTTGATATGAATCACAGTCTGAATCATAGTCTTTATAAAAAATAGGTCTGAAATGGGAGAGAGTATACTCCGATTTCAGACCTATTTGCCTATGAACCTATCTTATCCGTTTTTCTCTAAGCAGTCCCGAAGCTCTTGAATCTTATCCCGGTACAGGGCGGCATCTTCGAAGTTTAACTCCGCGGCGGCAGCCCGCATTTTCTTACTAAACTCACGAATCATCTTTTCAATCTCCGCTCTGGACATGGATTCCACATCCTTTTGGAAGCCCTTCTCATCATCCCGAAGAACCTTGGAAATGGCAATCAAATCTCGAACCGCCTTCTTAATGGTGGTGGGGGTGATGCCGTGGGCTTTGTTGTATTCTTCCTGAATCGAACGTCTTCTCTTGGTTTCGTCAATGGTACGCCTCATGGAGTCGGTAATGGTATCCGCATACATGATAACGTGGCCTTCGGAATTTCTAGCGGCACGACCAACGGTCTGAATCAAAGAGGTTTCGGAACGAAGGAAGCCTTCCTTATCCGCATCCAAAATGGCCACCAGCGTAATCTCCGGAATATCCAGTCCTTCTCGAAGCAGGTTAATGCCCACCAAAACATCAAACTTATCCAGACGCATATCTCTGATAATGGCGGCTCTTTCCAAAAGTATCAATATCGGAATGGAGATACTTTACTCTTACCTTTGCTTCCTGCAAATATTTGGTAAGATCCTCCGCCATTTTCTTGGTAAGTGTGGTGACCAGAATCTTATTGCCCTTGTCGGTTTCCTTATGGATTTCGGAAAGCAAGTCGTCAATCTGTCCCTTGGTGGGGCGTACCACGATTTCCGGATCCAAAAAGTCCTGTAGGGACGGATAATCTGCTCTGCCCTCAGGATTTCATGCTCCGCCTCGTACTCTCCGGGAGTTGCGGAAACGAAGAGCATTTGGTTGATTTTTCCCTCAAATTCGCTGAAATTTAAAGGACGGTTATCCAGGGCGGAGGGAAGACGGAATCCGAAGTCCACCAGAGTGGTTTTTCGGGATAGGTTTCCGTTATACATCCCACGAATCTGGGGCAGACTGATATGGCTCTCGTCCACGATAATCAGATAATCCTCCGGAAAGTAGTCCATTAAGGTGTAGGGGGCTCTCCGGGCTGGGCGAAAATTCAAGTGTCTGGTGTAGTTTCTCAATACCGGAGCAAACTCCGGTTTCCCGAATCATTTCCACATCAAAGTTGGTTCGTTCGGAAATACGCTGGGCTTCCAAAAGCTTTTTCTTCGCTCTTAAAATAGGCCACCCGCTCATCCAGCTCTTCCAAAAATGTTTTTGCAGGCAATCTTCATTTTCTCCATAGGAATAACGTAAGGGGTGGCAGGGAACACCATGCAGTGCTCAAGCTTTGCCTTGCCCTTTCCGGTGAGGGGCATCAATCAGCTGAATTTCCTCGATTTCGTCTCCGAAAAACTGGATACGGTAGGCCTGCTCGCCTTCGGATGCGGGGAAAAATGTCTACAATATCCCCCTTTGCCCCGAAGGTTCCACGGCGAAAAATCCATATCGTTTCGGTTGTACTGGATTTCCACCCAGGTTTTTGATCAATTCATCCCTATCACGCATTTGTCCGGGACGGAGGGAAATGGCCATGTTTAAATATTCCGTGGGGGCGCCCAAGCCGTAAATGCAGGAAACGGAAGCCACCACCACCACATCCTTTCGCTCGGAAAGGGCTGCCATGGCGGAGTTTCGCAATTTATCGATTTCTTCGTTGATGTCCGAGTCTTTTTCGATATAGGTGTCGGTACTGGGAACATAGGCCTCCGGCTGGTAGTAGTCGTAGTAGGAAACGAAGTATTCCACCGCATTTTTCGGGAAAAATTCCTTCATCTCGGAGTACAGCTGTGCCGCCAGAGTCTTGTTATGGGAAATGATGAGGGTGGGCTTTTTGGATTTGTTGAATCACATTGGCCATGGTAAAGGTTTTTCCGGAGCCGGTGACGCCCAACAGGGTTTCAAACTGGTTTCCCTCCTGCAAGCCCTTCACCAGTTTTTCAATGGCAGCAGGCTGATCCCCCATGGGGGCATAATCCGAATGCAGTTTAAATTCTCCTGTAAGCTGTGATCTATCCATAGAAACTCCTCTTTCTAAAGCGATGTACTTAAGCTTAAAAAAACAGCACGTTATTTCTAGTATAGCAAAATTCATATATGTTAAAAAAAGAAATTTACAGTAGAATAGAGAAGAATATAATACAGGATTTAATGGCTATAGAGTCTCGCATCTTAGAGAACAAGTATATAACAGACGGAGAGCCTTGTTTCTTAGAAGAGCATGCATTCAACAGTGAAAAAGTGTAAGAAGAGAAAGGAGCGAAAATGCAGTATTCCATTTGCGCATTGCCGGGGAGACGGAATCGGACCGGAGATTGTAAGAGAGGCCAGAAAGGTATTGGAAAAGAGTAGCGGAGCTGGAGGGCTTTAGCCTTAAGTTCACGGAAAAAGCCTTTGGCGGTGCAGCCATTGACTTGTACGGAGAGCCATTGCCTCAGGATACTTTAGAGGCTTGCAAAGCTTCTGAAGCGGTGCTGATGGGAAGCATTGGGGGAAAGGTGGGTGTATCCCCGGTATTCTTTTTGCCGGTAGAAAAAAACGCCCTGAGGCAGGTCTTCTTTCTCTTCGGAAGCAGTTGGGCCTTTTTCTGTAACTTGCGCCCTGCTAAGCTTTACAAGGAGCTTCGAGATGCCTGTCCTTTGAAGGAAGAAATCATTGGGGATGGCTTTCGATATCATGATGATTCGAGAGCTTACCGGAGGACTGTATTTCGGAAAGCGCTCCATTACCGAGGAAAAATGGAGAAGAGGTGGCCAGAGACGAGCTGATTTATCGGGCTCATGAAATCGAAAAGAATCGGGCGTATTGCATTTTCCCAGCAAAGGCAAGAGGCGGAAGGCTTTGTTCCGTGGATAAGGCCAATGTTTTGGACAGCTCCAGACTTTGGAGAAAGATTTTCACTAAGCTGGGAGAGGAAGAGAAGGATGTGGAGCTTCGCCATGCCTTAGTGGATTCCACCGCCATGGAGCTGGTTCGAAATCCGAGAAACTTCTCCGTGATTGTTACCGAAAAACATGTTTCGGAGACATTCTTTCCGATGAGATGGCGGAGATTGCCGGCTCTTTGGGCATGCTTCCTTCTGCTTCCTTAGGGAAAATGCCTCTGGGCTTTACGAGCCCAGCGGCGGCTCCGCTCCGGATATTGCCGGACAGAATATCGCCAATCCCTTAGCTACTATTTTATCCGCAGCCTTGCTTTTTAGAGCTTTCCTTGGGGAGAAGAAGGCGGCGGCAAGAGTAGAAAATGCCGTGGAAAAGGTCTTGGCGCTGGGGCAGAACCAAGGATATCTTCTCCGGAAAAGAAGGGAGAAAGCTTTTGTCCTGTTCGGAAATGGGGATTTTCAGTAGCTCAGCTGTAAAAGTTCTAACAGTTTTCTTTGCATATAGCTCTGAAATGGGGCACGCTCCCGCTAACTTCGCCTTTCGTATCAGCACTAAGCTTCAATCGGCGCTACGCTGATTTCAGCAAGTGCTGACGGGCTCAGATTACCCCATTTTCAGACCTATATGCAAGAAAACACTGGAATATTGAACTTTTTCAGCTTTCGCTTTGTTGTAATAAGGTGATTTTTGATGGTTCTGATAGAGCTTCTCGGAACCTTGTTTGACAAAAATAATAGAATATCTTAAAAAATAGAGCAAAACGGAAAAAGCTTGTAGCGACGCCGATTTGCCTTGCTTTTATGTGGGGGCTCTCCGTATAATGATATAACGGCGTAAGCCATGAGAATAAGGAGAGTGGAATGGATAATAATAATGATTTTAAAGGCGGTGAGAATGGAGGCTTCTCTAACTGGGGGCAGACGGTTCTCATCGTTTTTAATAGCGGCAACAGTAACCTTCTTTATATATACGGTAGCCCAGCGTTTTATGACCAAGGGCATGTCTCAGGAATTAAGCTATAGTCGTTTTCTTTCTATGGTGGATCAGGACCTGGTGGCCAAGGTAGAGTGGGGAGACGGACAGATTACGGTTTATCCCAAGAGCAGAGTGAAGACAGAGCAGCCGAAGGAAAATCCAAGTAAAGAGGAGAAGGAAGGCATTGCCAGGGATGATGACGAAGGAAAGTCCTTAAACTTCGACGCGCCAAAGGAAGATACTTCTTCCTCTGAACAGAATTCCTCACTGACGCAAGATTCCTCTAAGAATAATGTGGAAGGTTTCCAAGAGGGCAGTGTAAAAACGGAAGAGGTTTATTTTAAGGAAGATATTTCCGAGAGAACTTCTTGGGAAACGATTCTGGGGATGATTTTAAAGAATCATTTGAAGAGGAGAAATAATGCAGGATCCGACAGCTCTTCCGGGCTGACTCAGGGGAAAGCAGAGTCTACTATGTGGTGCCGGTCAGTACGGATGCCGCATCTTTAGTGGAGCGGCTCTATAGACATAATGTGAGATTTACAGAAAGAGACCGGATAATTCCGCCTTTTTGATGCAGATTATTGTCAGTATTGTACTGCCCTTTGTTTTCCTGATTATTCTGATGAACGCCATGGTGAAGAAGATGGGAACCTCCGGGGGAGGATTCTCCGGAGTAGGAAAGTCCAAGGCGAAGATGTATATGCAGAAGGACACCGGCATCAGCTTTAAGGATGTGGCAGGTGAGGATGAGGCGAAGGAAAGCCTTGTGGAAATCGTAGACTTTCTGCATAATCCCACCAAATATACTTCTATCGGTCGGAAAGCTCCTAAAGGGAGCCCTTTTGGTGGGACCTCCGGAACCGGAAAAACTTTGCTTGCCAAGGCTGTGGCAGGAGAGGCCAATGTGCCCTTCTACTCTCTTTCCGGTTCGGACTTTGTGGAGATGTTCGTAGGTGTGGGAGCCAGTCGTGTAAGAGATTTGTTCCGGCAGGCAAACCAGACTGCGCCTTGCATCATTTTCATTGATGAGATTGATGCCATCAGTAAGACCAGAGATACCCGCTACAGGGAAATGATGAGAGAGAGCAAACCCTGAGACCAGCTCCTTTCCGAAATGGACGGCTTTGATGCGGGGAAGGGAATCATGGTTATGGGGGCTACCAACCGTCCGGAAATCCTGGATCCGGCTCTGCTCCGTCCGGGACGTTTTGACCGTCGAGTAATTGTGGAAAAGCCTGATTTAAAGGGAAGAGTCAATATCTTAAAGGTACATGCCAAGGATATTAAGCTGGATGATAGCGTGGATTTTGACGAAAATCGCCTTAGCCACCAGCGGAGCGGTAGGAGACGGATCTTGCCAATATGATGAACAGGTCCGCCATCACTGCGGTAAAGAATGGCAGAGAAAGGTTAGCCAGAAGGATTTGTTTGAGGCGGTGGAAGTGGTTTTGGTGGGTAAGGAAAAGAAGGACCGTATCCTTTCCCAGCAGGAGAGAAAGATTGTTTCTTACCATGAGGTAGGACACGCCCTTGTGGCTGCGGTGCAGAAGGACTCCGAGCCGGTACAGAAAATCACCATTGTCCCGAGAACCATGGGAGCCTTAGGGCTACTGTCATGCAGGTGCCGGAGGAAGAAAAATATCTGAATACCAAGGCAGAGCTTCATTCCATGATGGTGGAATGTCTGGCAGGTAGAGCGGCGGAGGAAATCGTTTTTGAAACCGTAACCACCGGAGCCAGCAATGATATCGAGAAGGCGACAAAGATTGCCAGAGCCATGGTGACTCAGTACGGTATGTCCGAGAAGTTCGGTTTAATGGGACTGGCAAGACAGGAAAATATGTACCTTGGAGGTCGGGCTGTCTTAGAGTGCGGAGACGATACCGCCACAGAGGTAGACCAGGAAGTGGCACGCATTTTGAAGGAGTGCTACGAAGAATCCAAGAAGATTTTGTTGGAAAATCGTTTTGCTCTGGATGAAATCGCAAAGTTCCTGATTGAGAAGGAAAACCATTACCGGTAAAAAGAGTTTATGAAGATTTTTGCCGAGGTAAAAGGAAAAAGGAAGGAAAAAGGAGATCATCCGGAAAATCCTTCGAGAGGGGAAAAGAGGAACAGAGGAAAATGAGGGCAAAGAGGAAGGACACTCCGAAGCCTAAGAGGCAGACGCTTCTATAGAAAAGCCGCATTTTCTGAAAGAAATGTACGAAAAAGGTCTGTCAGAGTTCCTTCTCTGGCAGACCTTTTCCCTATGATAAAATACCATATATGACTATGCTACGGGTCTCTAAGGACGTACTCCATAATGTCTGAAACAGTACAGGAAAACAAAAGGCAAAGCTGTCGTATGGTTTCTGTAGAGACCGGTAGGTTTTTCTTCAAACGATGCAGCTGTGCGGCAGAAACTTTGTGGTCTTGAATAAGACGATATTGGCTCACTTGTTCTCGTTCAATCAGTCGCCAAAATGGGGACATAACTAATCACATATACTCCTTTTTAAAATGAGGAAAAAGGAGAACAAAATATAAAGAATTCTTCTATCTTGTATAATTTTTAACATTATTATGCGGATTCGTATAGAAAGGAATAGACAAAATGACTTTTTCTTTTTCCTCTTAATCCTTCCCCTACTCCTGCTTATCTATTCCCAGTGGGAAAGAAATCAACTCAGAGTGGAGAAGTATAGGATTTCTACCGATAAGGTAAAGAAGGCCTATCGTTTTCTCTTTCTGACAGACCTCCATGACAAGAGCTTTGGAAAGGATAATGGGATATTACTGAAAAAAATCGAGGAATTAAAGCCTCGGTGGATCTTCATTGGGGGAGACTTTCCCATCAGCTATTCCGGAGAAAAACGGCGGAGAGAGATGAGTGGAAAAATTCCTGCCGTTTGCTGTATGCTTTTAGCAGAAAAAATACCCTCTTTACTATGCCTTTGGAAACCATGAGGAAAAGCTGTTTAGTAAGGAGGATTTTCAGGGAAAGCAGCAGGCCTTTCGGAAGGCTTTGGAAAAGGTGGAGCTTTTAGAGAATCGTTCAGTGCTTTTAGCCCGAGATTTAGAAGCTAGCGGCTTGTCTTTGGATTTATTCTATTATCGTCCCCTGCTTTGGAAGAAGAAAAAGCCCTTGGGGGAAGAGGATAAGAAAAACTGGGAAAAGGCTATAGGAGCTACCCGGGAGGAACAGCCTAAAAATATTTTTCGTATTGCCTTAATGCACAGCCCCTTTTACCAGGAGGAAATGGAGGCTTTGCCGGTGGTTAGTGCTGTCCGGACATTTTTCATGGAGGAGCCATCGGCTTTCCAGGGCTTTGCTTTAATGACACCCCAGTATAAGTTTTTTGTGAGAAACCCAAGAGGTTTACGAAAAGTAGGGGGACAATGGCATTTTACCGGAAGGGGACTGGGAACCCACAGCATCAATGTGCGCCTGGCAAACTTCCCGGAGCTGGCTTGCTTTGATATTCTTCCGATGGGAGAAGCTTAAGGAGAAAAATGATGGAAGAAAAGGTGATTTTTATAAGCTGGATGCCTTTGAGGGGCCGCTGGACTTATTGCTCCACCTTATTGATAAAAATCGATATCTATGATATTCCGATTTCGGAAATCACAGAGCAGTATCTGGAATATATGAAGGCTCGGGAGGAAGAGGATTTGGAAATCGTTTCCGCCTTCCTGCTGATGGCAGTGACGCTTCTGGAAATGAAGGCCAGAATGCTGCTACCCAAGAAGGAGGAAGAGAAGGGGAGGAAGTAGACCCACAGAGAAGAGCTGGTACAGAGACTTTTAGAATACAAAAATATAAAAGAATCAGCGGAATGTTACAGTACAAAGGAAGAAACCGCTCCCAATATTATCGAAAAAGGAACCCAGTATTCCGAAGGAAGTGGAAAAAGTATAAGCCGCCATTGGATTTTAGAAGATTTGTTGAAGGGACTGGATATTCTTAGGCTTCAGGAAACCATGAAGGAGATTTTTAAGACGGAAGGAAGCCAGAAAGGATCAGCTTCGGGCAAATTTTGGAAAGATTAAGCGGGAAAAGATAAGCTTGCAGGGGAAAATGCAGGATATTCTGGCTTATGCGAAGAGTCACGGACGTTTTTCCTTCCGACAGATGCTAAAGAAAAAGCAGGGAAAAGACGGAGACGGTGGTGAGCTTCTTGGCTATTTTTGGAGCTGATGAAAAATGGGGAAGATTACCCTTAAGCAGGAAAATGCCTTTGGAGACCTGGATATCACTGTTAATAAAGAAGCGGAGCAGGAAGAAATGGATCTGACGCTGGTGGAAGATTTTTGATTAAAAATGCTTTTTAGAAGGAGTAAGGCAGGTGGAGGAAAAACGAACAATACTCTTTAAAAGAAGAGTTGGAACGAACTTTGGCGGAAGAAGATGCCGAAAGCCTTTACAGGATAGGGATTCGACAGAAGAAAAAGCCGAAGGCTCTCAGGATAGAGAGTTCGGTGGAAGAAGCCGAAGGATCTCGGGATAAGGACACGGTTCTAAGCTTGCAGGAAGAAATCGAGAGAGAAGATGCCCTAAGCTTTGCAGGGAAGAGGAAGATTTACTGGAAGCTCTTTTGTTTTCTTTGGGAAGAACCGTGAGCCTGGAAGAAATGGCGATTTGTCTGCACATGGGGGTGGATGGAGCAGAGCTTGCAGCAGAGCGTTTACGGAAAAATATGAGGAGCGTCAAGGGAGGTCTTTGCTAATCCGAAAAGCTGGAGGAAAGTATCAGATGGTCAGCCATCCCAAAACCTATGATGCTTTGATTCGGGTGGTTAAGCAAAGCCGGAAACCGGTGCTTTCGATGTGCATTTGGAAACCCTTTCCATTATCGCTTACTGCCAGCCGGTAACAAAGGCGGAGGTGGAGCGGATTCGTGGCGTAAAGTCCGACCATGCGGTCAATCGTTTGGTGGAATTCGGTTTGATTGAAGAGGTGGGCCGTTTGGATGCGCTCCGGCCGACCGGTGCTCTTCGGAACCACCGAGGAATTTCTGACCCGTTTCGGTGTAGATTCTCTTTCCTCACTCCCCAGCCTTCCCAAGGATTTGGAGAAGCTTTTGGAAGAGAGTAACGGAGGAATTAAAGGGACAGCCTTGGCTTAGAGCCGGAGAAGCAGGAAGGGCTGAAGGAAGAGAAAGTAGAAGAGGCTCAAGAAGAAAAGTCGGAAGAGCCTAAAGAAGAGTCGGAAGAATCTAAAGAAGAGAAGCCGGAAGAGTCTAAAGAAGAACAGCCGGAAGAAATGGAAGGAAGACAATATAGAGGAAGAAAATCCGAGCCGGAATTTTTCTGCTGAAAGCGAAGAAGAAAAAGAACTGGAAGAAGCTGCGGATGAGGCGGAGGTAGCAGCGGAAGAAGAAGCGGAAGAAGAAGTGGAAGAAGAAGCGGAAGAAACAGCGGAAGAAAGTACAGAAGGGCAGGAGGACGCGAAGGCATTGGACCCGGAACAGTAGGCAGGGACCTTTTGCAAGAGGAAGAAAAGCTTTTATTGAAGCTTATCTTATGGAATTGGAAGCGGAGAAGGAAGCAGAGCTCGAAGAAGATAAGGACGAGGACAACGAAACAGTCGAGAAATCAGAAGCCGAAGATAAATCGGAGGCTGATGTGGAACCAGAGTCCGAAGAGGAAATAGAAGCGATACAGGAGCCGGAACCCGAAGACGAACCCAACCTTCTCCCTGCAAGGGGAACCTGCCGTAGAAAGCCGTTAAGAAACTGTTATAGAGAAGAAAAGGGAGTGCAAAGTAATTCCTGGAGAAAGGAGAAAACGGAGTGGAGGCTAAGTTAAAAATCAAATATCATGTAAAAGGAGCTGGAAAAAGCTTCGCTACATTGACGGAAAAAAAGCGACTGGATTGATTTACGGGTGGCAGAAAAATGTCAGTATGAAGCAGGAGAATATCGCTCTAATCAGTATGGGCATTTCTGTGGAAATTCCCAAGGGCTATGAAAATGTTTATTGTTCCCAGAAGCTCTGCCTATAAGAACTTTGGGATTTTGCAAACCAATGCCATGGGAGTGGTGGATGAATCCTTCTGCGGCGACAATGACATTATCCACATGCCTATCCTGGCCATGAGAGATACGGAAATTCATATCAATGATCGAATCGGACAGTTCCGCTTGATGCCTCACCAGCCGGAGGTGCATTTTTATCGAGGTGGATCATCTGGATAACGAAGACCGGGGGGGCTTTGGCACCACCGGAAAGGCATAATAGGAGGGGAAAATGCAAAAAAGGAAGAACAAAAGAGGAAAAAGCCTAAGTTCTTTTCTGCTACTCTTTCTCCTTCTCTCTTTAAGCCTCTCTGCCTGTAAGAATAAGGCGAAGGAATACCGTCTTCTGGGCATCGAAGCCCTGGAACGGGGAGACGGAAAGACTGCACTGGAAAACTTTAATCTGGCCTTGGAGAAAAAGTAACGGGCAGGTTTCCGCTTTTTGCAAATGGATATTCTGGCCTATAAAATCGAGGCGGAAATTCAACTTGGCAATATTTCCGATGCGGAGGAAAGTCTGCAAAGCTACAAGACCTTGGCGAAAAAGGATTTGCCCTTGCTGGAGGAGAGAATTGCCGGAAAGAAGCTGATTCAGGAGCTGGGGACTGCTTTGAATGACAATAAGCTGGAGGATGCGGAAAGCTCCTTTCAGAAATCAAGGAAAAAGGGACTGGAAGAGGATCAGGGAGTATCTTTTCGATGCAGCGGTATATCTGGAGAAGACCGCAAAATGGCAGGAAGCCTATGAAGCCTTTCAGCAATACAGTACCCGCTATCCGGGAGATGAGGATGCGAAAAGGGAGCTTAGCTTTCTGAAAAACCGTATGGAAGCGCTGGAGAAGAATCCTTGCTGAAAGAAAAGGCGGGGATTACGGAAAAGCAGGAAACAACGGAGACCACAGCGACAACAGAAGGGAAGCAATTAAGATAATCAATCCTGTTTCGAAAAGGAGCCGGAGAATAATCAGAGAAGTTTTTGGAGTAGATTCCAAAAACTATCAAAAAATTCAAAGTTTTCGGAATTAAATCCAAAAACTTTACTTCCTATAAAAAGAATGCTATTCTCTACAAAAGGAGGTGCCGGGGTGATTATAAGAGAAGAATATCTGAATAAGCTAAAGGCTCTCAAGGATAAACATATTATCAAGATTGTGACCGGTATTAGAAGATGCGGAAAAATCAACGCTACTCCTCCAGTTCCAAGATTGGCTAATTGAGCAAGGGGTTGATTCATCCCAAATAATTTTTATTAACTTTGAGGATTTGGAGTATGAGGACTTAGAATGATTATAGAAGTCTTCATAAATATATTAAAGAGAAGTTAAAGAAAAAATACGAAGACCTATATTTTTCTGGATGAAATTCAAAATGTAGATAAGTTTCCTAAAGTATTGGATAGTCTACAGTTAAACCCGGATATAGATTTGTATGTGACCGGCTCCAATGCCTATATGCTTTCCAGTGAGATTGCTACCCTGATTTCCGGAAGATATATCCAGATTGAGATGCTTCCTTTGTCTTTTAAGGAATACTGTCTGGCAAAGGATATGAAGACAGAGCAAGAAAAAATATACCGATTACTTGTTAAGCAGTTCCTTTCCCTATGCTTTAGCTCTGGATTCAGAGCCCAATATCATCAGGGATTACTTGGAAAGTATCTACAATACGATAGTCATTAAAGATATCATGAATCGGAAACAGGTGACAGATTCCATGATGCTTCAAAGTGTTTTGAAGTTTATTTTTGACAATATCGGGAATCCCTTCTCCACCAAGAAAATAGCGGATACCATGACTTCCGACGGTAGGAAGATTGATTCTAAAAACGATAGAAAAAAATATCTTACGGCATTGAAGGAATCATACGTCATTTATCAGGGCTAAACGCTTTTGATATCAAAGGGAAACAGTACCTTAAGACCTTGGATAAATACTATGTGGTAGATATTGGACTTCGATATATGCTTCTTGGCAAGCAGGCTATGGATGCAGGGCATATATTGGAAAATATCATTTATCTGGAACTGCTTCGCAGATCCTATGATGTGTATGTGGGAAAGGTAGATAGCTTTGAGGTGGATTTTTGTCGCACAAAATCAGGACGGCAATCATTATTATCAGGTGGCTTTGACGGTAAGAGAAGAAGCTACATTGAATAGAGAATTAAGACCATTGCAAATGCTTCAGGACGACTATCCCAAGGTGCTCCTTACACTGGATGATGATCCTCCAAGGGATATAGAAGGCATAAAAGATACTGAATGCAAGAGACTGGCTATTGGATTTGAAGCAGTAGAATGGAAATTGAAGCTGTACAAATGGAAATCAAAGTCATAGACATGGAAATTTTCTTGCGAGGACAGGAAAAGGAGAGTATACTTTTTTCTCGTATACTTATGCCCAAAGGAGAGTAGCAGATGGCGAAGAAAAAAACGGGAAAGCAAGTAGGAGAAAGAGGTGCAAATATGGCAAGATATGAGGAATTATCCGTAGAGGAGTTGGAAGCCTTAAGAGCGGAATTAAAGGACGAGTACAGGCGCTACCAGACCATGGATATGAATCTGGATATGAGTAGAGGAAAGCCCTGTAGAGAGCAGCTGGATTTGAGCAATGACATGATGGATGCTCTGGACAGCAATGCGGATATGTATTCCAGCGAAGGTGTGGATGTTCGAAATTACGGTGTATTGGATGGTATCGCAGAGGCCAAGGAGCTTCTTTCCGATATGATGGAAAATCATCCGGATCATATCCTCATTTTCGGAAACTCTTCTTTGAATGTGATGTATGACTCCATTTCCCGTTCCATGACTCACGGTGTTATGGGAAGTACCCCCTGGTGTAAGCTGGATGAAGTAAAGTGGCTTTGCCCGGTTCCCGGTTACGATCGTCACTTTGCCATTACCGAGTACTTTGGGATTAAGATGATTCCGGTACCTATGACGGAGCAGGGTCCGGATATGGACATTGTGGAGGAGCTGGTAGCTTCCGATGAGGCGATTAAAGGGAATCTGGTGTGTGCCGAAGTATTCCAATCCTCAGGGTTACAGCTATTCCGATGAGACGGTACGTCGTTTTGCCCGCCTGAAGCCGGCAGCCAGAGACTTCCGTATCTACTGGGACAACGCCTATGGTATGCATCACCTTTATGACCATGAGCAGGATTATTTGATTGAGATTTTGGCGGAGTGTAAGAGAGCGGGACATCCGGATTTGGTGTATAAGTTTGCCTCCACCTCCAAGATTTCCTTCCCGGGCTCCGGTATTGCTTCCATGGCAACCAGCTTAAACAACCTGGAGGATATTAAGAAGCAGGTACAGTACCAAACCATCGGACACGATAAAGGTAAACCAGCTTCGTCATGTTCGTTTCTTCAGGATATTCACGGTATGGTGAAGCACATGCAGAAGCATGCCAATATTCTTCGTCCCAAGTTTGAGATGGTGGAGGATATTTTCGAGAAAAACCTTGCAGGCACCGGCGTGGGAGAATGGACCAAGCCGAAGGGGGGATATTTCATCAGCTTTGAAACCCTGCCCGGCTGTGCCAAGGCTGTAGTGGATAAATGTAAGAAGGCGGGAGTAACACTGACTCCTGCAGGCTCCGCCTTCCCCTATAAGAAGGATCCCAATGACAGCAATATCCGTATTGCGCCAACCTATCCTCCACTGGAGGATCTACGTATTGCCTCCGAGCTTTTCACCCTCTGTGTAAAGCTGGTGAGTGTGGAGAAGCTTTTAAAGGACAAGAAGGAAGTACAGGCGTAAACGCTACTCTTCCCCTAAAAATTCCTGTAAAAGATAGGTATAGACCTTTTGGTGCTTGGCCTCCCATTTTAAGCAAAGGGCCTTGGCACTTTCTTCATCGGGAACTGTAAGCTCCACTCTACAGAGCAGGGTGCGATTTTCCCGAATTTCCAACTGCACAAGGTATTCCTTTGTGTCTGTCTCCGAATAATCGGAATATAGGGCCGCCTCACTTTGCAGGCGGCTTTTGTTTTGGAAAGAAAGAGGTCTATATCCTCCCGTACCAGCTCCGGAATATCCTGGGAAAAGAAGTTTAATGTCTGCTTGCCCTCCTCCGTGATTTCGTAGCGGGTGGTGCTTTGGCTGTGTTCTGCGGAAATGAGAGAAGCCTCCACCAAATCATTGATGCATTGCTGTAAAGTGAAATAGGTGGTATATTCATTATCTAAAAAAAATCCGCTAAGCCGACTGTTGCTTAGGGGGTATTTTACGGAATGAAGTAAGTAAAGAATCATCAGTTTGTATTGTGTCAATGCTTCTGTAGCCATAAATTCCTTTCTTTATCCCCTAAATGGGGGATCCCAGCTTATTCAGAATATAAATATTTTGCAAAAATGCGCTTTTTCTAAGAAATACGCTATACTGCTCTAAGGAAAATTTTTTCCCAAAGTCGCTTTTCTTCTGAAAGAAAGTATTTTTCCCAAAAGAGCAATCTTTTAGCAAGAGAAAAAGCAAAGAATGGAATTAGTTTAACAGAATTGTAAGCCTAGTTGCAATAGAAGGAAGCGTTAATGGAAAATTCTGTCTTTCTCGAAAGGGCTTCCTGTGCTAAAATAAAAGCCCCTATGGAGAGTTTGCTATGAGAGAAAAAATCAATAAGTTAGCCAGAGGAATTATCGAGGAAGGAATCCCTTCCCTGCATTTTTCTGTTGAGAAGATTATGGCAGTAATTCCTTATAGAGAGAGTCGAACCTTTGAAATCTTTTTGCAGTCGGTAAACGGCGTTGCCATGCGTGGCCTGGTCTATGCCAAGGGCCCCTATCTTACCCTGCATAAATCCGCCTTTGGAGGTGTGCGTACCAAGGTAAGCTTTACCATTGATACGAAGAATCTGGGGGATGAGGAGGAAATCAAAGGGGAGCTTTGCTTTGTGTACAATGGGGAGAGAAGCGGATTCCCTATTCCTTTGTGGTGGAAAAACAGCCCTCTGCAAAGCAAATCCATGAGATTAAGGATTTTTCTCATTTGCAGCAGATGGCGGAGGAGGACAGAAAGGGCTGTAGCAGAATCTTTGACTACAGCGACTTTTTGGAAGCTCCGATTTTTCAGGACATTACCGCCATTAGACTTTATGAGCTTTTTAAAGTCCCTGCGGAGACAGGACTCTTGCCTTTAGAGGAGTTTTTGACTTATTTCTCTCATCGGCCTAAGAATGCCAAGAAGCGAGAGGTGCTTCCCTACCAAAGACGGGAGGAAAGGGAGGAGGTTCTTCATTTTCCGGAGGATGCAAGTCTGGAAGAAAAGATTACGGAGTGCATCCACAGAGGAGATTGGAGCCTTAGTGCCTTTGCCCTTTATAAAAAGGGTGTGGAGGAGAATGTTAAGATTACCAAAATTATACGAGAACCTCCTTTATGCTATGCCCATGGGCTATTCGGAAGAATTGCCTAAAGGTATATCTTTATTTCTCCTATGAGTATCGTTTAGAAGAGGGATTAAGCTTCCTCTTTATTATAATATTTTTGAAGAATTTCCGGGAAGGTTCCGAGATTTTCTCCCACTTTTGCAAGACCGATGCAGGACTATGCCATTTCCTGTCTTTTGCAGGGGGAGATTAATGAGGAGCTGGCTTTGTTGTATAGCAAGCTGATTTTACCGGAAATGATTGATGAAAGGATGGCGGAGTTCCTTCCGAAGATTTTAAACAGCTATCTGGTGGAGGTGGAGGATCAGAGCATTGAGCGTCTGGTACTGACCCATCCTGCTTTACGTCAGGGAATGTTCCTTCCCGGTGAAGGGGGATTTTGTACAGTACCCATGCCCCTTCCCAATATGATTCTTCTTTTCCAGGGATGCCTTAGGAAACCGATACAGTCGGGTGCCCCACAGAAAGACCAGACTGATGGAAGAGGCGGAGTTGGAGAAGAAGTGCCAAAGCCTCTCGGAGGACAAGGGCATTTTCCTGATTCGGAAGACTCTTAGCCCTGGTGGAAAAGGGATTTCCGACAGTAAGATCTGGAACTGATGGAAAAAGCCTTTTCCTATGAGGACTTTTTACCCTGTATTTTTCGGATGAAGATTTTTGCATCTGATTCTTTCCTATCATAAGAAGGCGGAGGGAGTAGAGTTCCCTAAAGAGAATCTGAATTTCTCCATGCCCTTCCCTTTTGCGGGCTTTAAAGAAGGAAGAGAAGGAGGATGTGCTTAGTGCCCTGATTTATCGGGGAGATTATGACAAGGCTTTGGAATATCTCATTGCCTATCCCTATCTTTCCTTGGATAAGCGGGCTTTGGAGGCATTTTTAGAGGGGCTCTTTCCGAAGAGCAGGGAGAGAAGGTTTACGGGGAAGAGGAAAGGGAGATGCTTTTTGTATCTTTCGGAAAAAGCCTTTCTTTCCAAGCTGGAAAAGGACAGTATTCTTCATTTCCTTTTGGAGGAATATAACGGCACCACAGAAGAGATGCTGCAAATGATGCGGGTAGCAGACCAAAGGAAACAGCAGAAGGCGAAGATTCCTTCTTCTTCCTTCTTAAATATGGGGGAGCGGCTTTTAGCCCAGAGTCTTTTTACGGAGAAAAGAAAGGAAAGCGAAGAAATTTTTGCCCTTTATACCCGTTACGGGGGAGCGGATCCTTTACTTCTTCGTGCCTTTTTACAGCCTATTCCGCCTCTGTCTTCCTGGGACAGAAGCCGGAAAAAGAATGGATTATGCAGCAGATTTTTGAAGAGGTAAGGGGAGAAAGCCATAAGGAAAGAGTACCGGTACTTTATCTTTTGGCACTAAGCCTTTCCTTTCTCCAAGAGAGCGGAGCTTAAGGAGGAAGAGCTGGAGGAGCTTTCACGCCTTCCTGCCTATTCTCTTTGGAAAAAGTCTTTGATTTTCAGCTATACCAAGGAGCTGGGAAAATTTGTTTCCCTGCCCAATGAAATATTAGAAAAAGTCTGTATTGGAGTATCACGGAAGAGAGGAGGAAAAAGCCTTTCCTATCCATAAGAAATCAGGAGAAGAGGAGTTCCACAGAGAGGAATTACAGGAGTGCTATCACGGCATTTTATACAGCATCCTTCCTGCTTTTCCCGGGAGAAAGCATGGAATATCGCTTTACCTTTGGGGAAAAGAGGATACCCTACTGTACCAATCCACTCTGAAGAAGGAGAAATCCGAAACAGCCTATATCGGAGAGGATGCCTATGCCAAGCTTTGTCGGATGTGTGAACTGATGACGGAGAAGAAGGCGGAGCCTTTACTGGAAATGATGGAAGAGTACGGCAAGAAGGAAATTGCTTTATCGAAATTACTGGAGGAGTAAGAGAAAGAGGTATTTGTGAAAAGCATTGGCATTAGTTTAGGGGATGACTATACCGACATTTCCCTATATCAAGAAGAATATACATATCGCTTTCCTACCCTTCTTTGTAGAGAGAAGCGAGGGACAGAGTTCTCCATCGGAGAGGAAGCCTATAAGAAGAATCTCACCGGAGGAGTAGTTCTGGTGGATAAGCTCTTGTCCCTGTTTAAGAAAAAGGGTAGTGCCACCATTGAAGGGCAGTGCTATGAGGCGGAGGAACTTCTGTCAATCTTCCTTCGTGCCCTGCTGAAAGAAGGAGAGAAGCGGATAGCGGAAAAGGAACTTCCGGAGGAAGAGGGAAAAGGATACTAGTCCTTACCCTTCGGGAGGGAGAGCCGGAGCTCTTTAAAAGATTAAAGGAGCTTTTGGAAAAGCTTTTCGGAGAGGAGTATTCGGTGCAGTGCATCAGCCACACCGAGGCCTTTGCCCACTACCTTTTAAGGCAGGATAAAACCCTCTACAACCGCTTGGTGGGGCATGTTTGAGTTTTTCCAACCAGGTGCTTCACTACTATGAAAATGCAGGTGTCCAAGGGGGCGAAGAAGTATGCCATTTCTGCGGGGAAGCCCAGCCGGGAGGCCATTTCCTTCGACATTATGGAAAAGCCTCAGGGAAAGCGAATGGCAGACCAGATTCTTTCTGGTCTTAGCGATAAAAATAACCAGAGGGAAGGTCTACAGTGCCTTCTTTTTGTCCGGAAAAGGGCTTTGAAAGTACGGACTTTGCTCCGGGCTTTATGAAGAAAGCTTTTAAAGGGAAGAAGAGTTTGCGTGGAATCCTTCCTCTTTGCCATCGGAGCCTTGGAATACGCCAAGCTTCTGGGAAGAGGAGAAGAGGAGGAGTATCTTCTGCTTTGTGAAACCAGGGTGGCTCATGATGTTTCTGTCCGAGTGAGTCAGAAGGAAAGGGAATTTCCCTACTATCTGGCAAAGGCAGGGAGATGCCTGGCTGGAAAAAGGAAGAGGAGATTTTGCTCTTACCGGATCAGCAGGATTATATTGATTTTACGGTGCAGCCCTTCGTGGGCAGTAAGGGAAGGCAACTTCGGATGCTGCTGGAAGGCTTTCCGAAGAGAGAGGAGCGTTGCACGAAGCTCTCTTTAAAGAGTCGATTTGTGGATGCGTCCACGATTTTGATTTCCGTGGAGGATAAGGGCTTAGGAGACTTGCACCCTGCCTCCGGAATGGTGATTGAAGAGCGAATCAGTTTGGGAAAGGAGTAAAGTATGGCAGTGATTTTATGTCAAAAAGAAGCTACATTTCCCTATTATTATGAGCGATTGGATATTTCTGTCTATTCCTTGGAGGAGCTTTGCTATGCGGTGGGAAAGTATCCCCTCCTGATTCCGGAGCATTTTGTGGATCATCGTCTTTTGGAATGGGTCAGTACCGGCTTGAATCGCCCCATGCTTTCCGAAAAGCTGAAGCAATTAAAGGACATGGGGGAGCGGGAGGAGCGTTTGCTTTTCCGTCTGCTTCGGGAGTGCTCTTATTTTACGGAGAGAGAGCTGGAGGACTTTTCCTTAGAGCTTAGAAGGATTCAGGCTCTGTCCGAGCCTGAGCGGAAGGAAAGGATGGGAGACAGCTTCTTTTCCTTAAAAGAAATACAGAAAGGCCTTGGATGCCTATCAGGACGCGTATCATTTGGAGGAAAACGGCAGAAGGCTTCGTAAGATTGCAGAGTCCTACCTGTATTTAAAGCAGTTTCAAAGAGCAGGAGATGCCTTTGCGAAATTATATAGAAAAAATCAGGATAAAGGCTGCCCTACGAAGACTGTATTTCCTGTCTCAGATTACCTTTCCGAAGGATCGGTACAAGGAACTTTGGCGGGGGAGTAGAGAAGACCTGGTCAAGGAATGGCAGGCAGAATGGGAAGACGCTTTGAAAGAAGCGGAGCAGGCGGAAGGAATTTTGGAGCTGAAGAATGCCTATAACGAGGGAGAAGAGGCATTTTTCCAAGAAGCGGAGAAAAAGCTGGAAGCCTGGAAAGAAGAAATACGTGGTAGAGCCTAGTTACAGGAGGGGAAAATGAAAGAACTTGCAAAACAATATAATCCGGAAGAGGTAGAGGACCGTATCTACGAAAAAGTGGCTGAAGGGAAATGCCTTCGCCGCAAAGGTAAATCGAATAAAAGCCCTTTACCATTATGATGCCGCCTCCCAATGTTACCGGGCAGCTGCACATGGGACACGCCTTGGACAATGCCTTACAGGATACCCTGATTCGTTTTAAGAGAATGCAGGGCTTTGAGGCTTTGTGGCAGCCGGGAACGGATCATGCCGCCATTGCCACAGAGGTAAAGGTTATCAACAAGCTGAAGGATATGGGCATTGATAAGTGGGAGCTGGGAAGAGAAGGCTTCTTAAAGGAGGCCTGGAAGTGGAAGGAAGAGTACGAGGATCGTATTGTCAACCAGCTCCATAAGATGGGCTCCTCCGCAGACTGGGATCGTCTCCGTTTTACCATGGACGAGGGCTGCTCCCATGCGGTACTGGAGACCTTTGTCCGCCTGTATAAGAAGGGCTTGATTTACCGCGGCTCCAGGATGATTAACTGGTGTCCGGTTTGTAATACCTCCATTTCCGATGCGGAAGTTTTGCATGAGGAGCGGAAGGCTCCTTCTGGCACATCCTTTACCCGGTAGTGGGAGAGGAAGGTCGCTTCGTGGAGATTGCTACCACCAGACCGGAAACGCTCTTGGGTGATATGGCGGTGGCTGTAAACCCGGAGGATGAAAGATATAAGGATATCGTAGGAAAAGCAGCTGCATCTGCCTTTTGACGGACAGAGTGATTCCGGTGATTGCGGATGCCTATGTGGATAAGGAGTTCGGAACCGGTTGTGTAAAGATTACTCCTGCCCATGATCCCAACGACTTCCTGGTGGGAGAAAGACACGGCTTGGAGGTTTTAAACATCTTAACGGATGATGCCAAGATTCTCTGTGAAGGCTCCCCCTATAACGGCATGGATCGTTATGAAGCCAGAAAGAAGATGGTGGAGGATTTAGAAAAGCAGGGACTCTTAAAGAAGGTGGTGCCTCACAGCCACAATGTAGGTGTGCATGATCGTTGCGGAACCACCGTTGAGCCTATGGTAAAGCCCCAGTGGTTTGTGAAGATGGAAGAGCTGGCAAAGCCTGCTATCGAAGCGCTGAACAAGGGAGATTTGGAATTTGTTCCGGAAAACTACGGTAAGACCTACCTGCATTGGCTGGAAAATATCAAGGACTGGTGTATTTCCCGTCAGCTTTGGTGGGGACACCGCATTCCTGCTTACTACTGTGAGGACTGCGGAGAGCTAATCGTATCTTTGGAAAAGCCGGAGTGCTGTCCAAAGTGTAAGAGTGCATCCCTTCGTCAGGATGAGGATACCCTGGATACCTGGTTCTCCAGTGCCCTTTGGCCCTTTGAGACTTTGGGCTGGCCGGAGGAGACGGAAGATTACAAGTATTTCTATCCTACGGATGTGCTGGTTACCGGCTATGACATTATTTTCTTCTGGGTAGTCAGAATGGTATTCTCCGGAATTGAGCAAACCGGAAAGACACCTTTTAAGAAGATACTGATTCACGGTCTGGTGCGAGACGATCAGGGAAGAAAGATGAGTAAGTCCTTAGGAAACGGAATCGATCCTTTGGAAATCATCGGTACTTACGGGGCAGATGCCTTGAGAATGACGCTTCTTACCGGAAATGCTCCCGGAAATGATATGCGTTTCTATCATAGCCGTGTGGAAGCCAGCAGAAACTTTATGAATAAGGTTTGGAATGCTTCCCGTTTCCTCTTTATGAATGTAAAGGAAGAGGAGAAAGAAGCCCTTCTCTCTTTAGTAGGAAAGAAGGAAGCAAGTCTGGAAGAAGTGCTTTCCGTAATTCCGAAGAATTTGGCTCTTGCGGATCAGTGGATTCTTTCCAAGTGTAACCACACCGTTTCCGAGGTGACCAGAAACTTAGAGTCCTTTGACCTGGGAATCGCCCTGGATAAGATTCAAAAACTTTATCTGGGAAGAGTTCTGTGACTGGTATATCGAGATGGTGAAGCCCAGACTTTACAGTGAGGGGGGAGAGAGTAAGACCCTTGCCCTTTGGACTCTCTTAAAGGTTTTGAAAACTTCCTTAAGTTTGTTGCATCCCTTCTGCCCCTTCATTACGGAAGAGATTTACGATACGGAAAAATCTTTGTTACCGGGACGAAGAGAAGATGCTGATGCTGTCGGATTGGCCGGTTTTTGCGGAAGAACTGGACTTTTCCGAGGCGGAAAAGAGGGAGAGACCATCAAGGAGGCGGTTCGCGCCATCCGAAATATTCGTACGGAAATGAATGTTCCCCCTTCCAAAAAGGCTACGGTTTACATCGTAACCGAGGATGAGGGGTTAAGAAAAACGTTTACACATAGTAAGGTATTCTTTGCTACCCTTGCTTATGCACAGGATGTTATAATACAGCAAGACAGAACAGGTATTCCTGAAAATGCTGTTTCTGTCTTGATACCGAAGGCCAACATTTTCCTTCCCTTCTCTGATCTGGTGGATTTGGATCAGGAAAGAGAGCGTTTGGAGAAGGAAGAGGAGAGGCTGAAGAAAGAAATTCAACGTGCAGAGGGAATGTTAAAGAACGAGCGCTTCCTGTCCAAGGCACCGAAGGAAAAGGTGCAGGAGGAGGAAGAAAAAGGCTATGAAGTACAGACAGATGCTTGAGCAGGTTCTGGAAAGAAAGAAGGCTCTTTCCTAAGCTTTAACTTCCCGAGTAGACGGGAGGTTTTATGTGTAAAAGCAGAGAGAACAACGGCAGAGGAAAGAAGAGAAGAGTATGGGAGCGCTTTGCTCCTGCTTTTCTCCTTCTTGTTCCTCTTTTCTTTTCAGAGTTTTCAGGGACATGCCGAGGAAAGGGCAGCCACCAAGGAAGAGCTTACCGGCGTGAAGAAGGGAAGCACCACAGCCTATATCTGGGAAAAGGAAGACAGCGCACTGGAAGCTTTTTGTATCTGGACGTAAAGTCTAAGTCCCGGAAGTATGCCAAGGAGCGTTGGGTACAGATTGGAGATCGTTTTTATTATTTCAATGCGGAAGGAAAGATGGCTGAAGGCTGGTTTAACGAGGATAGCCACTGGTTTTTCGCCCAGTACGATAATAAAGAGCAAAACAGTGATACTGCCGGCGTAGTTCTTACCGGATGGGCAAGCATTCCGGACGAAAAGGGAAAGAATCAAATCTTTTACTTTAAAAAGGATGAGCAGGGACGTCCCCGAGGCATGGTACAGGCAGAGGAGAAACCAACATTTCCTATCTGATTGAGGGAAAGAACTATTACTTTGACGCTCTGGGCTACGCGGATAAGAAGCTGATTTCCTTTGATGTGACGAAGTATCCCAGAAGCAGAGTGTAAAGGATATATCCTCAATGCATAGTAAATACAGAATAGGGACACTATGACCATTAAAAATTATTGCGGTTGGAAAAATCAAAGAGAAGTTTTATCGAGAGGCACTTTCTGAATACGGAAAGCGCCTTTCTTCCTATTGTAAATGGGAAATTATTGAAGTGGCGGATGAAAAGACCAAGGAAGAAGCCAGTGAAACGGAGGTTTTACAGGTTTTGGAGAAGGAGGGAGAAAAGAATTCTTAGTAAAAATTCCGGATCGTGCCTTTGTGATTGCCTTGGCCATCCTGGGAAAGGAGTTGGATTCCATAGCCTTTGCCAAATTTTTTTGGAAAAAGCAGGCCCTTCATGGAGAAAGTGAATTTTGCTTTGTGATTGGAGGCTCCCTGGGTCTGGCCCCTCTGTCCTTTCCAGAGCCAACTATTCTTTAAGCTTCTCTGCCATGACCTTCCCTCACCAGCTTATGCGGGTGATTCTTTTTAGAACAAATATACAGAGCCTTCCGTATTAATGCAGGGGAGCCTTATCATAAGTAAAAAGAAAAAAACGCATAAAAAAAGCGATTGCTTATAAATTCTTTTTTTATTTAAGTCAGACAAAATATTTATAAATCGTGCAAAAATGCTGGTAATCCTATTGGGAGAATGTTACAATGAAAACTAGTTTTTAATAGATTCGTAATTATCTCAATAGAATAGGAGGAGAAAAATGTACCAGTCAGGCACGTATGTGGTTTATGGCTGTAAGGGTGTCCATAAGATTATCGGAACGACACACCTGAATTTAGAAGGAATTCCAAAAAGACAAAGAATATTATATCTTGCAGGCAGTAAAAGAAACCGGATGGTGCCGTATATGCTCCGGTAGAGGCAGGCAAGACCAATATGCGCTCGGTAATGACCAGAGAGCAGGCGGAAAGCTTTATGCTTGGTGTGGAGAACATTCATGCTTTACAATGTAAGACGCCGAAACAGCGGGAAGAGATTGCAGAGACAGCATCAAAAGCTGTGCGCCGGATGCGCTGTTACAGGTTATCAAGACCTTGATGGAAAGAAGAGTGGAACGGGCAAGACAGGGGAAAAAACTCACTCTTTTTGGACTTACACTTTATGGAGCAGGCAGAGGATATTCTTTATGAGGAGCTCTCCATTTCTCTCAGCATTCCCAGAGTGGAAGTGGAAGAAAGAATCCATGCCCATTCTCCCAAGAAGGCCGGCTAGAGTATAGAGTCGATGGAGAAGCCGCCAAGGAATGATTGAAGGAAAGTAAAGGCAGTAAGAAAGCAAAGGAATAAAAAAGTAAAGGCAGTAAGCAAGTAAGGGATACATAGCTTTACAAAAACAGCTTTGGTGCAGGGATAGTCTTAGCCCCTATGCCGGGGCTGTTTTTTTGTAAAAGCGTTTTATTTTCCTCGACTTCCCTATCCTTCTTGCTTTCCCTTCCCTCTTTTTCGTATACTAGGCATGTTCAAAAACTAAGAATAGAATTTAAGGTGTTAAAAAAATATAATGAATAAGCAATTATTAGAAAGTATACGATATCTTGTAATGGGGATTCTCACCACTTTAGTGAATTACGTGATTTATCACGCTCTGGATCTTCTTTTGCAAAAGCAATCTATTTCTCCTTTTTTTTCCTATAAAATATCCTATGGGGTTGCCTTCTTCTTGGCGGTGGTCTTTGCCTACTACGGAAATAAGTTTTTTTGTCTTTCAAAAAAACGGAAAAAGAAGGAATTCAGGAATTTCTTTCTTTCTTTTCCTGAGAGTGTTTTCCGGCATAGCCAGTTTTTTCCCTGCTGGTATTTTTTGTGGATATTTTACATTTTTCCCATGGGCTGGGATGGCTGGGTAGCTCGGTCATTAATCTGGTGGGAAATTACTTTTGCCAGCAAATTTTTTTGATTTTTAAGTAAGGAGAAAAATGCTATGAATAAAGAGAGAAGCGCTTTCGAGAAAAATCCGTTTAGGAAAAGCAGGAAATCATTTCCTTCCTGCTCCCCCTTCTGGCCATGCTGGGGATTTTTTTGTGCAAAGGGAATATTTCCATTTGGAAAAAAGAAAGCTTTTTGCGTACAGACTTATATCACCAGTACGCTCCCTTTTTTTCAGGAATTCAAAAGAAAGCTGCAATCTCAGGAGTCCTTACTCTATAGCTTTCATATAGGTCTTGGCAGCAATTTTTATTGCTTTGATTGCCTACTATCTGGCCAGTCCTTTAAATTGGTTTTATTTTTGCTTTTTCCTAAGGGCTTGGTGATTGAGTATGTAAGCTATCTGGTGCTTCTGAAAATTGCGCTGACAGGAGCGACTGCTTCCCTGTATTTTCGCTATCATTTTCAGAAAAAAACAGTCCTTACTTTATTATCTTTGCATTGTTTTATGCCCTGTCCGGTTATATTGCGGCCTATTCCTGGAATGTAATGTGGCTGGATTGTGTACTGCTTTTCCCTTTGATTCTCCTGGGCTTAGAGCGTATGATGGATAGAGGAGAGGTAGGGCTTTATACGGTAAGTTTGGCACTTTCCATTCTTTCCAATTATTATATCAGCATTATGATCTGCCTTTTTTTGGTGGTATATTTTCTGTTCCAGTTTTTCTTTATCCTTCGGGAAAGAAGACAGAGGGATTTTTCTCATTCTTTTTTTCGCTTCGGCCTGTATTCCTTGTTGGCCGGGGCAATGGCAGCAGTTTTCTGCTCCCGGCCTATTTTGCCTTGCGCTTTACCGCCTCTTCCAGCATTTCCTTTCCGAAGACCTTTACCCAATACTTTGGCATTATCGATATGCTTGCCAGACAATTTGCCTTTGTGGAAACGGAGCAGGGGCTTAAAGCATTGGCCTAATATTTATGCAGGGACTTTGTTGCTCTTCTTAATTCCTTGTACTACCGAAATCAAAGCATTTCCCTTTCTCGAAAAATGCTTTTTACGCTATCCTAAGCATTTTCTTCTTTTTAAAGCTTTTTCTATCAATGTTTTTGAATTTTTATCTGGCATGGCTTTCATTATCCCAACAGCCTGCCTGCAAGACAGAGCTTCTTATACATTTTCCTCCTCCTTACCCAGGGGGCGGAGCTTATGGTGAAGCGTAAAGGCAATACGAAAAAAAGACTACAGTCTTTCCTTCTTCCTCTGCTTTGTTTTTGCGCTTTTGTGCCAGAAGCTGATTACGGCGGAGGGCTTTCACTGGTCTGTCTTCTATATGGGTATGCTCTTCAGCTTTTTGTACTATCTTCTTTTCGTGCTGGAGAAAAAAGCATTTACCCCAAGAAGCTTTTTCTATACCTTGCTGGCTCTTTGCTTTATAGAAGCTACGGCAAATATGGCGGTGACCTCCGTGCCCACCACCAATCGGGCAAATTATCTGGAGGGGCAGAAGGAAACGGCTACCCTGCTTTCGGAAGTGAAGCTGGAGGACTCCGATTTTTACCGTGTGGATAGGGCGGACCGAAAAACCAAGGATGACGGAGCTCTTATGCAGTATCCCAGTGCCTCTATTTTCTCCTCCACAGCCTACGGAAAAATGTCTGAGGTTTATACTCTCTTGGGAATGGAAGCTTCCACCAATGCTTACGCGATTAATGGGGCTACACCCTTGATGAATAGTCTTCTTTCGGTCAAATATCTGATTACTAAGGAAGAATTGAAGAATGCAGAGGAGCAGGGACTGGCTTATTGGACAGGAGAGGGAGACTATCGCCTGTATGAAAATACCCAAACACTGCCTGTAGGCTTTGCATTAAGCGAAGAGGAGCTGAACCAGTGGAATGAAAAGGCGGGAACTCCGGCGCTGGTGCAAAACAGTATTTCCGAATCTTTGACAGGGGAAAATGTCTTAGAAACCATTCTTGGTGAAAGAGAAGGAGAGGATTACAGCTTTACTGCTGCAGAGGAAGGGCACTATTTTGCCTATGTGAATAACACGAAGGTGGAAGAGGTCAAGGTGCAATTTCCGGAGAGGGAAAAAAGCTATGACCATGTGGATAGAGGATATTTGCTGGATTTAGGCTATCTTTCCGCCGGAACGGAAGTAAAAGCTCAGCTCAAGACGGAGGGGCAGAGCATGGATGCCACCGTATATCGTTTTCATTATGAGGTGCTTTCCGATTTTGCGGAGGCTCTTTCCGGACGAGGATTTAAGCTTGGTAAAAATGAATGCAAGAACAATAGAAGGTACTGTGCAAGCTAAGGAAGAGGGCAAGATTTTTCTTCAGTATTCCCTATGATCCGGGCTGGAAGGTCACGGTGGATGGAAATAAGGTGGAGCCGGAGGCAATATTTACGGGATTTTTGGGCGTGCCCGTATCGGAAGGACAACATGCCATTCGTTTACAATATACGCCGGAGGGCTGGAGATTCGGACTCTTATTAAGCTTTACGGCGATTCTTTTCTTCGCAGCATTTCTCTTGATTCGGAAGAAGCTGGGATCGGCACCGAAAAAGCTTGGAGCACCCTGTAGCGGAGAACCTGCGGGTGAAGATTCCCCATGATAAAATTCCTAACGGAAGAAGTCGAAAGAGGCCACAGTCCCTATCCTGTAAAGGTTTATACCGGCAGACTTCCCAGAGGAAGAAAACGGGGGCTGGAAGTGGAAAAAATGGATGTAAAGGGAGTAGCGGATGAAATTGTGGGGTGGAAGATTTACAGAAAACGTGGATGAGTTGGCACAGGCCTTCAATGCCTCTCTCCCTTTGATAAGCGTTTAGCTATGGAAGATTTGGAGGGCTCCCTTGCCCATGTGAAAATGCTTTCAGGGTGGGGGTTCTCACGGAAGAGGAAGGTCGGAAGATCCAAGAGGGCTTGGAAGGGATTCGAAAGGATTTACAGTCCGGGAAGCTTTTTGATAGAAGGGATGCGGAGGACATTCATTCCTTTGTGGAAACGGTTTTTAATCCAAAGAATCGGAGAGCTGGGGGAAGAAAGTGCATACCGGCCGCTCCCGAAATGACCAGGTAGCGCTGGACATGCGTCTTTATGTACGGAGAAACAGTGAAGAATGCAGAGGGTATCTGGAGGAATTACTTGCCGTCATTGAAAAACTCATGGAGAAGCATAGAAGAGATATTATGCCGGGCTTTACCCATTTGCAAAAAGGCTCAACCCACTACCATCGCTCATCACTTCGGGGCTTACAAGGAAATGTTTTTAAGAGACAGGAGTCGTCTTTTGGACGGAGAGAAGAGAATGAATTTCTCTCCGTTGGGCGCCGGAGCTTTCGGCGGTACCACCTATCCTCTGGACCGGGAAATGGTGGCAAAGGAGCTTGGCTTTACCGCCGCTACGGAAAATTCCATGGATTCCGTTTCGGATCGGGACTATTTGATTGAATATCTATTCTGCCTATCCATGATCAGTATGCATTTATCCAGACTGTGTGAGGAAATCATTCTTTGGAACAGCAACGATTATGGCTACATCCGCTTGTCCGACAAATATTCCACAGGCTCCAGCATTATGCCCCAGAAGAAGAATCCGGATATGGCGGAGTTGATTCGGGGAAAAACCGGAAGAGTTTACGGCAATCTCTTTTCTCTTCTGACCACCATGAAGGGACTGCCTCTGGCCTATAACAAGGATATGCAGGAGGATAAGGAGGTGGCCTTCGATAGTATGGACACCCTGCAATTTTGTCTTCGGGTAATGGCGAAAAATGCTGGACAGCATGGAATTCCGTTTGGAACGCCTCCGGGAAAGCGCGAAAAAAAGGGCTTCAGCAATGCCACGGATGTGGCGGATTATCTAGTGAAAAAGGGTATGCCCTTCCGTACCGCCCACGGTGTTGTGGGAGAGTTGGTTTTGTACTGCGAAAAGGAAGGAAAAGGATTTGGAAGAGCTTTCCTTAGAAGGTACAGGAAGTTTTTCCGATTTAGTGGAAGAGGATATCTATGATGCCATTTCTCTGGAAAGCTGCGTAAAGAACAGGAAGACCAAAGGTGCTCCCGGAGCGCTTTGGGATTAATAAAAATGAGGATGTAAACTTAAGGCCTTTTTCCTTAATGTATGGGTCTGAAATCAGGGGCACGCTCTCGCTAGCTTCGCCTCGTAGGGGATACTAAAGCGAAAAACTGCAGTACCTTTGTTTTTCGTCAAGTACCCACGAGCTCAGATTGTCCTTTTTGAGACCTATGCATTCGGAAAAATAAGCTGGTTTGCATCTTCTTTTTTTATTTCCCGAGTCGCTGAAAAAGAATACATCGGGAACTATCGAGAATGAGGAGAAATATTCTCTTAGGAGAAATTATTATTCTCTATGGAAGAATTAATATTCATAAAAAGGAATAAATGTGGATATAATTGAATAAATATGCTTGACATATGAATAAATATCTATTATTCTAAAGCTGGTCTTGAGGATAGAGCAGCGTTTTTGGAGAAGATGGAATTTTTGAAAGGAGTCATTATGGGAAGCATGATACCGGAGGGAAATACCAAGGGGAGAAGATTATTCTGGCCTATTCAGGAGGTTTGGATACTACTGCCATTATTCCATGGCTGAAGGAGAATTTTGGCTATAAGGTGATTTGTGTCTGCGTGGATGTGGGGCAGGAAGAGGAGCTTTCCGACCTTCCGGAACGGGCGAAGCTGTCCGGAGCGGAGAAACTGTATATCGAGCATATTCAGGATGAATTCTGCGAGGAATATGTTCTTCCCTGTATTCAAGCCAATGCCTGCTATGAAAATAAATACCTTTTGGGCACCTCCATGGCTCGTCCGGCTATTGCAAAAAGATTGGTGGAGATTGCCAATAAGGAAGGAGCTACCGCCATTTGTCACGGAGCTACCGGAAAGGGTAACGACCAGATTCGTTTTGAATTGGGCATTAAGGCCTTAGCCCCGGAGCTGCATATTCTTGCCCCTTGGCGGATGACAGAGCTTTGGACCTTTCAGTCCAGGGAAGATGAAATGGCATACTGTAAGGAAAAGGGCATTGACCTGGCTTTTGGAAGCCATGAGAATTCCTACAGCAGGGACAGAAATCTTTGGCATATTTCCCATGAAGGCTTGGAGCTGGAGGACCCGGAGACGGAGCCGAATTATGAGCATCTTCTGATGCTTTCCGTAACGCCCCAGAAGGCACCGGATCAGGAAACCGCTCTTTCCATTAGCTGGGAAAAGGGAGTGCCGGTGGCACTAAATGGGAAGAAAATGTCCTTGAAGGAGATGATTGAGGAACTGAATCAGCTGGGGGGAAAGAACGGTATCGGTATTGTGGATATTGTGGAGAACCGCGTGGTGGGGATGAAGAGTCGTGGAGTTTACGAAACTCCCGGGGGAACCATTCTTTTGGAAGCCCATAAGCAGTTGGAAGAGCTGATTTTGGATCGGCAGACCATGGAAATGAAGAAAATCGTAGAGGAGAAGTTTTCTCAGGTGGTTTATGAAGGAAAGTGGTTTGCTCCTCTTCGGGAAGCTTTGCAGGCCTTTGTGAAGAGCACCCAGGAGAAGGTATCCGGAGAGACCAAGATGAAGCTTTATAAGGGAAATATCATAAAGGCCGGAACCTCTTCTCCCTATTCTCTTTACAATGCTTCCTGGCAAGCTTTACCACGGGAGATTTATATGATCATAAGGATGCCGGGGGCTTCATCACCCTTTTCGGACTCCCGGAGTTGGTAAGGGCTTTACAGGAGAAGAAAGCGTAAAAGGAAGTTTTTCATAAGAATAAATTCTTTCCTTCGAAGAATAATAAAGCAAAAATACTGTGTGAAGGTTCCAAGCCGGTGGAGGAAGACAGCTTGGAACCTTGCTTTTCATGTTTAGGTCTGTTCTCCCTGTATCGTGTCCTGTCTTGTTGGCGTCACTCAAGCGATTTGGGGCGATCATATTGCATTGAGAAAGCTTGTATATAACAGAAAAGCTTGTGCGAAAACGGAAAAGCTTGTGTAAAACAGAAAACTTGTATAAAACAGAAATATTATGCTAGTATAAACAGCAAAATTATAGGATATAGGATTGGTGTGTTATAGAAGTCCATTAAGGGTCGAGTGCAGGAGGGGAAAGGTATGAAAGAGCAGAAGCAAGAAACCGTTGTTCAGTATTTAGAGGCTCTTTCTTCCAAGAGCCCGATTCCCGGAGGCGGCGGGGCGGCTGCCCTGTCTGCCGCATTTGCCTTTTTCTCTGGGAATGATGGTGGGAAATCTTACATTGGGAAAGAAGAGCTATGCAGACTTTCAGGAAGAACTGGAAGAAATCATGAAATCCCGGAGGAGGCAAAACAGAAGGCTCTTGCTTTGGAAGCAAAGGATGAAGAGGTTTTCCTGCCTCTGTCAAAGGCATATTCCTTACCCAGAGAAACAGAGGAAGAACAAAAGATTTACAGGGAAACGATGGAGCGCTGTCTTACGGAGGCGTCATTGGTGCCTACAGAGCTTTTGGAGCTATGCTTAGAGAAGCTTCCTTTATTTGCCAGATTACAGGAGAGAGGTTCCCCGAATTGCCCTATCGGATGTGGGAGTAGGGGCTGGCTTCCTGAAGACAGCCATGGAAAGTGCCATACTGAATGTATATATCAATACCAAAAGTATGCAGAATCGGGAAATCAAAGCGAAAAAGAGAGGCAGTTTGCGATAGGGGCAAGAACGGGCATTTCTTCTCTGGAAGAGATTATTCAGGCAGTGGAAAACGTGGTAAGAGGAGCATAAAGACTTAATTTCAAATGGGGAAAGGAGTAGTAAGGAAGTATGGAAGAATTATTGGGAAAAACCGGTGGCGGAAGAAATAGAGAGGAATGTGTGGCCTTTTTGGCGGAGAGACCCGGGGTGATGCCGGCTTTGGCGCTTATCCGTGTAGGGAGAAAGGACGGCGGATGTTACCTATGAGAAGGCCATTAAAAAGCGTTTTCTATCCTTTGGATTGGAAGTAAAGAGCTATCAGCTTCCGGCGGATTGCAGCAATGAGCAGTTTCAGGAGGTTATTCAATTTTTAAATGATGATGAAGAGATTCACGGAATTATGATATTTCGTCCCCTTCCCTCTCATTTGGATCAGGAAACAGCCTTCAGAATGATTAAGAGAGAAAAAGGATGTGGAAGGGGTCAGCAGAGAGAGCATGGCGGGCTTGATTTTTAAAGGATGAAAGTGCCTTTGCGCCCTGCACTGCACAGGCAGTTATGGAAATGTGCCGTTTTTATAAGATTCCCTCGGCGGGAAAAGGAAGTTTGCATTTTGGGGACGTTCTTTGGTAGTGGGAAGACCCTTGTCCATCTTGATGACCAATAAGGATGCCACAGTAACTCTCTGCCACAGTAAAACGAGTAATATAAAAGAAGTGACCAAGAAAGCGGATGTTTTGGTTTGCTGTATGGGAAAAAGCAAAAGCAATAGGCTCTTCTTATTGTAAGGAGGGGCTACGGTAATCGACGTGGGAACCAACCGGGATGAAAAGGGAAATATTGTAGGAGATGTGGATTTTGATACCATGGCTACCGTTGCCGGAAAGATTTCTCCTGTACCCAGAGGTTTGGGGGCTGTAACTACTGCGGTATTGGCCAAGCAGCTTTTGAAAGCTTACCGTTTACAGGAGAAGGGCTAGAGCAATTTTAATGAAAATTTTCTTCTTTCTATTTTCAGAAAATTTTTAACAGGGATAGAAAAAGAGGAAGATCTTCAAGAGCTAGTGACAAAAATTTGACAAAAAATTTTTTTGCTACTTGTACAAATATCATAAAAAAAGTAAGAAAATATAGGGAGAATTCTATGCACAAAATTCCGTGCATAGGGGTTCTCTTTCTTTATTTTTAAGAATCTTCATAGTATAATAAGAATTGTCTATGAGAAAGATTTTGGGAGGTATAAAATGGGTGTTACCACTTTTAAGGGGTGGCGTTCATCCCTATGACGGAAAAGGAATTGGCAATGGATAAGTCCATTGTTGATTTGCGTCCGGAGGGGTTGATGGTTTATCCACTTTCGCAGCACATTGGAGCCCCTGCCAAGCCCTTGGTACAAAAAGGGAGATAGGGTTCTTTTTAGGACAGAAGATTGCAGAGGCAAATGGCTTTATTTCCGCACCTGTTATTTCTTCTGTGTCAGGTACCGTTAAAGCCATTGAGAAGAGACTTACCGTAGGCGGGAGCTATGGTGGAGTCCATTGTGGTGGATAATGATCAACAATATGAATCCATTCCGGGCTTTGGTGATAAAAGAGACTACAAAGCAATGTCTCGGGAAGAAATTGTAAACATCGTAAGAGACGCCGGCATTGTGGGCTTAGGAGGCGCCGGTTTCCCTACTTTTTTGTAAAGCTTAGTCCGAAAAGAAATCGATAAGATTGATTTATTTTTGGTGAATGGTGCGGAGTGTGAGCCTTATCTTACCTCCGATTACAGAGATATGCTGGAGATGCCGGATAAGCTGATCGGCGGCTTACAGGTGGTGCTTTCCCTTTTTCCCAACGCTAAAGGAAAGATTTGCATTGAGGACAACAAGCCTGAAGCCATCAAGCTTTTTAACGGAAAAGGTAAAAGGGCATGGATAAGATTGAAGTTGTGCCGTTAAGAACCCGTTATCCCCAGGGGGAGAGCGCCAGCTGATTTATGCAGCCAGCGGAAGAAAGATTAATTCCTCCATGTTGCCTGCGGATGCAGGGGTTGTAGTGGACAATGTAGACACCGTTGTGGCTATTTATGAGGCGGTTTGTGAGTCCAAGCCGTTGGTTAGAAAGATTTTAACAGTAACCGGAGATGCGGTAGCCAGCCCCGTAATTTCCGTGTGCCCTTGGGAACCAATTATCAGCAGGTGATTTCTGCAGCAGGCGGTTTCTCGGAGGATCCGGAGAAGGTGATTTCCGGAGGTCCCATGATGGGTATGCCGCTTTTCGTGCTGGACATTCCTGTGACCAAGAACTCCAGCTCTATTTTGGCGTTTAAGAAGGATCCGGTGGCGGAAGAAGCGACCACTCCTGCATTAACTGCGGAAGATGCGTTACTGCCTCGCCCGGGAGAATTTGATGCCTACCTTGATGATGGTGGCTTCTCTTCAGAAGAACACGGAACGCTTTGAAAAAGCTTTACGGTATGGAGTGTATCGAGTGCGGATGCTGTTCCTATGTGTGTCCCTGCAAAGCGTCCTTTGACCCAGGGCTTTTAAGCAGATGAAGAGAAAAAGTAAATGCAGAGAAGAGAACAAAAGCCGCAAAGGCCCAGGGAGGTAAATAAATGAAACTTTTACATCTTTCTGCGAATCCCCATGTGCGTGACAGGGTGACTTCCGCGGAATTAATGAGAGACGTTGTGATTGCCATGCTTCCCACTGCTATTTACGGCGTTTTACAGTGGGGATTTCACGCTCTATTGGTAGTGGTACTCACCACTTTGATGGCGGTATTTTACAGAGTTTGCTTATCAGAAGGCTATGAAGCAGCCTGTGACGGTTAACGACTGGTCTGCTGCGGTAACCGGTATGATTTTGGCCTTAAACTGTCCTCCGGGAATTCCATATTGGATTCCTATGTTGGGATCCGTGTTTGCTATTATTGTGGTAAAGCAGCTTTACGGAGGATTGGGGGCCAACTTCATGAACCCGGCCCTGGCGGCTCGTTGCTTCCTGCTGATTTCCTTTGCAGGGAAAGATGACTGCTTTCAACAATGCAGGGGCAGACGGAATTGCCACCGCAACTCCTCTTGCAATTTTAAAAAACAACTCCGGATGCCGGCATGAATCTGATGGATATGTTTGTGGGAAGAATTCCGGGAACCATCGGAGAGGTATCCAAGATCTGTCTTTTGATTGGTGCTTTATACCTGATTGTTCGGAAGGTTATTTCTCCGAAGATGCCTTTGATTTATATCGGAACCGTAGCGCTGTTTACCCTGATCTTCTCCGGAAGAGGATTTGATATGCATTACCTTGCTTCCGAAATCTTAGGAGGCGGACTGATTTTCGGTGCCTTTTTTATGCTGACAGACTATGTATCTTCTCCCATTACTCCCAACGGACAGATTGTCTTTGCGGTGCTTGTGGGAATTTTAACCGGATTGTTCCGTCTTTTCGGCGGTTCTGCAGAGGGCGTTTCCTATGCGATTATTTTTGAGCAATATTTTTGGTACCGACGATCAATAACATGACGATACCGAAGGCATTTGGCAGGGAGGGAAAGTAAGATGAAAAAGATTCCTTTATGAAAGACGCCTTAGTGCTTACTGCCATTACCTTAATCTCCGGACTGCTTTTAGGCGTGGTATACGGAATGACGAAGGATACCATTGCCAATGCCATTAAAGAAGCAACCAACAAAGCCTACAAAGTGGTTTTGGATGCTGCGGATTATGACAGTGAGGAACTGAAGGATACTTTGCAGAAGGCTACCGAAGAAGGAACTTTGGCAACGGATAACGGCGGTGCAGAGCTGACGGATGCTATTGTGGCTAAGGATGCCTCAGGGAAACTGTAGGATATGTGCTGAAGGGACATGCAGCAGGCTACGGCGGTCCCGTTGTAGTGGTTGTAGGTGTGGATAAAGACTTAAAGGTTACCGGAATTTCTTTCCCGAAACCTTACCGGAGACAGCAGGTCTTGGACAAAAAGCAACTCTTCCCGAGTTCTACGAGCAGTTTGCCGGAAAAACCACAAAGATTGCCGTGAAAAAAAGGCGGCGGTGCAGGAGAGAATGAAATCGATGCGATTTCCGGTGCCACCATTACCAGTACTGCGGTAACCAATACGGTAAATGCATCCACGGAATTTGTGGAAAATTACGTTTTAAAGTAGGAGGGGGAAATGAATAAATACATAGAAAGATTATATAACGGTATTATCAAAGAAAACCCTACCTTCATTATCATGCTGGGAATGTGTCCCTACCTTGGCAACCACCACCAGTGCGATAAACGGATTAGGGAATGGGATTGTCCACCACAGCGGTATTAATGTTTTTCCAATATGCTGATTTCCGCCCTTCGTAAAAACTATTCCGGAGCGTATGCGTCTTCCGGGAGAAATCGTGGTAGTAGCATCTTTGGTTACCATTGTTCAGCTTTTGATTCAGGCCTATGTACCGGCTTTATATGAGGCTTTGGGTATCTATATTCCTTTGATTGTAGTTAACTGCATCATTTTAGGAAGAGCGGAGTCCTATGCGTTGTTTAACGGTCCGGCTTTGTCCTTCTTTGACGGTCTTGGTATGGGTATCGGATTTACCATGGCCTTAACCATTATCGGATCCGTAAGAGAGTTAATCGGTGCAGGAACCATCTTTAACTTCAGATTGATTCCGGAGGCCTATAGCATCAGCATTTTCGTACTGGCTCCCCGGTGCCTTCCCGGTTCTTGCGGTTCTTACGGCAATTCAGAACAAGTTGCGTCTTCCTTCCGCAACCAACGGAGATGCTCCGGAGGAATTTGTTTGCGGCGGAAACTGCATGGGCTGCTTCTCCGATTGCAATGAAAAGGCTCCTGAAAAGAGTGAAGTAGAGAAGAAGGAGGCGGCAGTATGATTGATTTGCTATTGATTGCCATTAAGTATTCCCCTAGTTAGTAACGTAGTGCTTTCCCAATTCTTGGGAATCTGTCCCTTCCTTGGTGTGTCTAAGAAGACAGAGTCCTCCAAGGGTATGGGAGGAGCGGTAATCTTCGTTATCGTGATTGCCTCTGTAATCACCCATGGCATCTATGTTGCTTTCTTGGCGGCTTCCAGTCCCTTTGCAAAGCTTTTGGGGCTAACGGATGGTCTGGAGTATCTGAATACCATTGTGTTCATCTTGGTTATTGCGGCGCTGGTACAGTTTGTAGAGATGTTCTTAAAGAAGAATGTACCTTCTCTTTATGAGTCTTTGGGAGTATACCTTCCTCTGATTACCACAAACTGTGCGGTATTGGGGTGTGGCCTTGAATAATGTTTCTTATGGTTATAATTTTGCCCAGAGCTTAGTTTACGGACTGGGAATTTCCGTAGGTTTTGCTTTAGCATTATTGCTGATGGCGGGAATCCGGGAGAATATCATTGAAGGAAATGATAGAATTCTCCCGTTCTTTCCAGGGGGTCTCCCATTGTCCTGGTTACCGCAGCCCTTATGGCGATTGCATTCTTCGGCTTTGGCGGATTGATTTAAGGAGGATTGAGTATGAGTCTAATGACAACATTGGTCCTGGTTGCCGCCGGTTTAGTGGGTGCAACAGGTTTGATTTTGGGCGTATTTTTAGGAGTGGCCTCCGAGAAATTTAAGGTAGAGGTTGACGAAACAGAGGCAAAGATTCATGCGGGCACTTCCGGGAAACAACTGTGGTGCCTGCGGATTCCCCGGCTGTGACGGTTGTGCTAAGGCTATGGCATTGGGAGAAGCTCCCGTAACACAGTGTCCGGTTGGAGGAAGTCCCGTAGCGGAGAAAATTGCAGAAATCCTTGGTGCCGGAGAGGTATCCATGGACCCGAGGAAAAAGGTTGCCCATGTGCATTGCCGTGGGTTCTTGCTCCAAGACTAAGCAGATTGCCAGCTATACGGGAATTGCAGACTGCAATGATTTGGCGGTAGTTCCGGGAGGAACGGAAAAGTCCTGCCCCTATTCTTGCTGTGGCTATGGTTCCTGTGTAAAAGCCTGTGCCTTTGATGCCATTCATGTGGTGGATGGTGTTGCCATTGTGGATAAGGAGAAGTGTACAGCCTGTGGCGCTTGTATTAAGGCCTGTCCGAAGGCGTTGATTTCCTTTGTCCCTTATAAGAAGAAACACATCGTTTCCTGTAAGAATCTTTTAAAAGGGTAAGGCAGTTAAGGACAGCTGTTCCATCGGATGTATTGCCTGTGGAATTTGCGAGAAGAACTGTCCCTTCGATGCCATTCATGTCCTGAATGATTTGGCAGTGATGAATGAAAAATGTACCGATTGCGGTATTTGTGCTCAGAAGTGTCCCACTTCCGCCATTACCGGTAAAAGAGTGAAGAAGGTAGAACCGAAGGAAGCGGTACAGGAAAAGAAGGAAGAAGCTAAGGAAGCTCCTGTTTCCGTAGGCTAAATGCAAAAAGATATCTTTATTAGCATCAAGGATATGGCAGAAAAGAGTATTTCATAAGCATAAAGAAATAAACTGAATAAAAATTTTTCATAAAAACTCTTTTAAAACTTACAAAAGTAGTCGATAAAGTATCAGTTGTGAAAAATTTTTCATAAAGAAGGAGCTGTCCCGAAAAGACGGATTTAGAAAGAAAAACTACAGTAAAAAGTGCTAAAAAGCAAAAAGAACTACCATAAAATTTGCTTTTTGCTTTGAAAGAAATTGTAAAAGTTTTTTTCTTTAACAATATTGTCTATTTCGTAGGGCTAGTGTAGAATCCTTTTTATATGGAAAATGGCAACGGGAATTATCTCGTAAGTGAGCAATCAAGGAGGAGAGCGGCATGAAGGAATGGTCAAAGGCATTCAGAAATCTATCGATTCTGAGTCAGTTTGGATTATCCCTTGCAATGCCGCTTTTATTATGCTTATTTGTGGCATATCAATTAAGAGAGCACTTTTCACCTTTCTTACTGGATATACCTGCCTGCATTTTTCTTCGGTCTTGCGGCTTCCTTTATGACAGCCTATAAGTTTTATCTGTCTGTCTCAAAGAAGGAGAAGAAGCAAGAAACAAAGGACCGGGCTTTTAACCAACATCGTTAGAAAGCTCCGACTTTAAGTTTTACATAAGAAAGGATAAGAAAAATGAAGGTACAATCTACCGTGAAAAAGAAACTGTGCAGATTGCTGTGCAGTGCGGAATAGCTTGCCTTGTGCTGCTAATCTGTTTTTCTTTCTTCATATAGCAAAACCGGAAATAGTCAGCTTTGATTATAAGGTGATTCTTTCCGCCGTATTGGGAAGCTTTGTGGCAGTAATGAATTTTTATCTCATGGGGATTACTGTTCAGGAGATTGTCAACACGGAGAATCAGGAAGATGCTTACCAGAAGATGAGAGCATCTTACCGAAACCGTACCATGCTGCAGCTGATTTGGATTGTGATAGCGCTAATCGCTCCCATTTTTAACGCCGTAGCGGGTATTGTTCCCTTACTTTTTCCCGGGAGCATTTCTGAGAATACGAGGGGTTCTCGACTGGAAAAAGAATACGAAAACACAAGGAGGTGAAAAACTAGAGTATGAATTTTGATATTTCTGGAGCAAAAATATTCCTTAAAAATTCCTACAGGAATTCCTTTCCTAGGGAGATTTTCTGCTTTCGGAAACCCTAGTGGTCAGCTGGATAGTTATGGCGATTATCACCGGACTATGTATCTTCCTTACCCGAAATCTGCGGGTGGAAAATATTAGTAAACGACAAGCCATTGCTGAGCTGATTGTAGAAAGTGCCAACAACTTAGTGCGCAGTAATACGGGAGGAACCAAGTTTGATAAGATGATTCCTTTGTGGCAGCCCTTTTTGGCACCAGTATCGTTTCCAACTTAATCAGTTTGACCGGATTACGAAGCCCTACCGCAGACTTGTCCACAGAGGCAGCCTGGGCAATTACAGTTTACGTAATCATCATTGCCAACAAGATTAAGGCAGGTGGAGTTATTGGATTTTTGAAGGGATTTACCCAGCCCATTCCGGTTATGACGCCATTTAACATCCTTTCGGATGTGGCTACCCCCATTAGTATGGCATGTCGTCATTTCGGTAACATTTTGTCAGGAGTGGTTATCAGTGGTTTGATTTATGCATCATTAACCATTGCTTCTTCTGCAGTCTTAGGCTTAATCCCCGGTGTTGTAGGGAGATTTTTCTATCTAACATTCCTATTTTTGCAGTGGGTCTGCCCGCTATCGTAGGATTTTATTTTGACTGGTTTTCCAGTGCCATGCAGGCATTTATTTTTACCATGTTGACGATTATGTATATCGCCAACGCAGCAGAAGGATAAACAAATTAATTTAGGAGGACAAGAAAATGAGTGAATTTCAGTTTTTAGCAAGAGGTATTGCATTAGCAGGATGTGGAATCGGTGCAGGTGCTGCATTAATCGCAGGTATCGGACCCGGTATTGGAGAAGGTAACGCTGTAGCAAAGGCTTTGGAAGCTATCGGAAGACAGCCTGAGTGTAAGGGTGACGTTACTTCTACCATGTTATTAGGTTGTGCGATTGCCGAGACAACCGGTATCTACGGATTCGTAACCGGTCTTCTTCTGATCTTCGTTGCTCCCGGTATGTTCATGAATTTCTTAAAGTAAGAACAATTACGAAGCAAAGTGAAGAAAGGAGAAAAAGTATGGAATCGCAACAGTTGGTAACCATCATTCCATGGACCTTCATTGCCCAGATTTTGAACCTTTTTATTCAGGTATATCTCATTAAGCGTTTTCTTTTTAAGCCCATTAACGAGGTTTTAAAGAAGAGACAGGAAGCGGCAGATAAGGATATACAAGAGGCAAAGAAAGCAAAAGAAGCAGCTGAGGCTGTTAAGACAGAATATGAAAGCAGTATGTCTGATGCTAGAGGTGAAGCAAACCGCATTATTGAGGATGCGAAGAAGGATGCCAACCTCCGTGCCGAGGAATTGATTAAAGAGGCGGAACAGCATGCAAGCTCTATTAAGGCAAAGGCAGAAGAGGATATCCGTTTAGAGAGAAAGAAAGCCTTGAATGAGGTAAAGGATGAAATTGGAAGCATTGCTATGGATATTGCAGGAAAAAGTTGTGGAGAAGGAAATCCACGAAGATGAGCATAAAGCTTTAATTGATGAGTTCTTACAAAATGTAGAGGAGGCATCATGAATAAGGCATCCAGCTTGTACGGAAAAAGTCTTTACGACTTAGCCAAGGAAGAGCATCTGGAAAAAGAAATTTTAGAAGAGATGAGCTGTGTAAAAACACTCCTGGAGGAAAATCCGGATTATTATTCTCTTCTGGCAGAGCCTTCCATTCCTAAGAAGGAGAGATTGTCTCTTTTGGATCAAGCCTTTGCAACAGAACTGCAGCCTTATTTATTGAATTTTTTTGAAGCTACTTTTGGAGAAGGGTCTGGTAAGAGGCTTTTAAAGAGAGCTACAAGACCTACAAAGCACTGTATCAGGAGGATCAGGGGATTGCAGAAGCTCTGGTCACCAGTGCGGTACCTTTACAAGAGGAGCAAAAAGTCAGCTTTGATCGAAAAGTTGCAAAAGCTTTGTGCAAAAAGCATTATTCTATCTGAGAAAAATCGACCCGAAGGTATTGGGCGGTTTGAAGGTAGAAGTAGCAGGAAAAGACCTTAGACGGTACGGTTTCTGCTCGATTGAAAGAGATTCGTAAAACTGTTAATGAAGTAGTCTTGTAAAAAGGATGGGCATAGAATGGAATTAAAAACCAGAAAAAAATTTCCGAGGTCATTCGAAGCCAGATTAAATATTACCAAAAATGCCATTGTTCAGAATGAAACAGGCACCGTACTCACCGTAGGTGACGGTATTGCCCGAGTTTCCGGTCTGACAAATTGTATGTCCGGAGAGCTTTTTAGAGTTCGAGGACGGCACTTTCGGTATGGCTCAAAAACCTTGAAGAAACAAGTGTTTCTGCGGTACTTTTTCGGTTCCGACGTAGGAATCAGAGAAGGGCAGAGCGTAAAGCGTACAGGTAGAGTAGTATCTGTTCCTGTAGGGAGAACAATTAATCGGACGAGTAGTAAATGCGATTGGACAGCCTATTGACGGTATCGGTCCCATCGAGAGTACAGAGTTCCGTGCAGTGGAAAGCCCTGCACCCGGCATTATCAAGAGACAGCCGGTTAAAGAGCCTTTACAGACAGGAATCAAGGCGATTGACTCCATGATTCCTATCGGAAGAGGACAAAGAGAGTTGATTATCGGTGACAGACAGACCGGTAAAACCACCATTGCTATTGATACCATCATTAACCAAAAGGGTAAGGATGTTATCTGTATCTATGTAGCAATCGGACAGAAGAGATCCACTGTTACCGCATTGGTAAATGAATTAAAGGAAGCCGGCGCTATGGATTACTCCATCGTTGTTGCGGCAACCGCTTCCGAGCCGAGCCCCTTGCAGTACATCGCACCTTATGCAGGATGTGCTATGGGTGAGTATTTTATGAATCAGGGAAAGCATGTCCTGATCATCTATGATGATTTGAGTAAGCATGCGGTGGCATACCGTGCAATTTCCCTTCTGATTCGTAGACCGCCAGGAAGAGAAGCTTATCCCGGAGACGTATTCTACTTACACTCCAGACTGCTGGAAAGAGCGGCAAAGCTGTCTCCTGAATTAGGAGGAGGATCCTTAACAGCCCTTCCTATTATCGAGACACAGGCCGGAGACGTATCCGCTTATATTCCTACCAACGTTATTTCCATTACAGACGGACAGATTTTCTTGGAGACAGAGCTGTTCCACAGCGGTATTATGCCGGCGGTTAACCCCGGTATCTCCGTATCCCGTGTAGGAGGAAATGCGCAGATTAAGGCCATGAAGAAGGTAGCGGGAACCTTGAAGCTGGTTTACTCTCAGTATAGAGAGTTACAGTCCTTCGCACAGTTCGGTTCCGACCTTGACCAGGATACCAAGCAGAGACTTGCCCAGGGTGAACGTATCGTAGAGGTACTGAAGCAGGGTAAGGGAGAGCCTGTTGCCGTTGAGAAGCAGGTTGCCATTCTTTATGCGGTAGTTCAGGGAATCCTGACTGCTGTAGAGGTTAAGGATATCCGTCACTATGAGGAAGAGCTTTATCACTTCTTAGATGCCGATGCAGAGGCTCTGAGTGCAATGAATGCCATCAGAGAAACCGGTAAGCTGGAAGAAGAGACAGAGAAGAAACTTAAGGCTAGCTTAGAGCGTTTTACAGCGGAATTTTTAAAGAGACTGTAAACCCAGGAAGAAGGAGAAAACATGGCTGCAGCAAATATGAAGTCAGTGAAACTCCGTATTAAAAGCATCCAGAATACCATGCAGATTACCAAGGCCATGGAGCTGGTAGCTTCCTCTAAGCTTCGAAAGGCAAAGGAAAAGGCGGAGAATACCAAACCGTATTTTCAGACTTTAAAGAAAACTCTTTCTGAAATTGCCAATGGAAATACAGATTTTTTTCCTCTCCCTACACCAAGAAAAACAGCTCCGAGAAGTGGTGCTATGTATTGATTGCGGGAGACCGTGGTATGGCGGGAGGCTATAATGCCAATCTTTTTCCGTACCCTGGAGGAAGAAATCAAGGGCAAGGAATTTGCTTTTGTTCCCATTAGGAAAGAAAGCCTTAGAGTATGGACGGCAGAAGAAGTATGAGCTGTTTAATGACAGCTATACTCATGTTGGAGGAGGTTGGAATTTCCGACTCTTACAGCATTGCCCAGAAAAATCTGTGAAGCCTATAAAAATCAGGAATTCGGCCATGTGGCATTGATCTATACGGATTTTGTGTCCATGATGAGCCAGAAGGCAGGAGCTATTTCTCTCTTGCCCTTGTCTGATTTTAAAGAGGAAAGCGAAGAAGAAGCGAAGAAGATTCGTAACCTGATTCTCTACGAGCCAAGTGGAGAAGATGTTTTTAATGCGATAGTACCGGAATATCTTGCAGGGCTGGTCTATAGCGGAATTTGTACTTCTGTTGCCAGTGAGCTGGCGGCAAGAAGAACAGCTATGGAGGCGGCTACAGATAACGCCGGAGATGATTGATAAATTAAGTCTATTCTACAATAGAGCAAGACAGGCAAGTATTACCCAGGAAATCACGGAAATCGTTGCCGGTGCGGAAGAGTTGTAGTGTAGAAAAAGGAGAGATACATGACAGAAAAACATGTAGGAAAGGTTATACAGGTCATGGGTGCCGTCCTGGATATTCGATTCCAGGAAGGGGAACTCCCCTCCTTATTGAACGCAATTTCCATTCAGCTTGGAGATACCGAGCTGATTGCGGAGGTTGCACAGCAGTTGGGAGATGATGTGGTACGTTGTATCGCAATGAGTTCCACCGATGGCTTGGTTAGAGGAATGGAAGCTGTTGATACAGGAAACCCCATTACAGTACCTGTTGGAGAGCCCTGCTTGGGAAGAATCTTCAACATTTTAGGTAATCCTGTAGATGAAAAACCTGCCCCTGAGACAGAGGAAAGATGGGCGATTCACCGTCCGGCTCCTTCTTTCGAGGAGCAGACCCCTGCTACAGAGATCCTGGAGACAGGTATCAAGGTAGTAGACCTGATTTGTCCTTACGCAAAGGGAGGAAAAATCGGACTTTTCGGTGGTGCGGGAGTAGGTAAAAACCGTATTGATCATGGAGCTGATCCATAACGTGGCAACAGCTCACGGCGGTATTTCCGTATTTACCGGTGTAGGAGAGCGTACTCGTGAGGGTAATGACCTTTACGGAGAAATGAAGGAAAGCGGCGTTTTGGATAAGACTGCCCTGGGTTTACGGACAGATGAACGAGCCGCCCGGAGCGAGAATGAGAGTTGCACTTTCCGGTCTGACCATGGCGGAGTACTTCCGTGATGTGAAGCACCAGGACGTATTGCTCTTCATTGATAATATTTTCCGTTTTACCCAGGCAGGTTCAGAGGTATCCGCACTTCTTGGAAGAATGCCTTCTGCGGTAGGATATCAGCCAACACTGGCAACAGACATGGGTGCTTTGCAGGAGCGTATTACTTCCACAAAGCAGGGATCATCACCTCCGTTCAGGCGGTTTATGTGCCTGCGGATGACCTTACCGACCCGGCGCCTGCAACAACATTTACCCACTTGGATGCAACCACCGTATTGTCCAGAGATATCGCAAGTAAGGGAATTTACCCTGCAGTAGATCCTTTGGATTCCACCAGCCGTATTCTTACTCCGGAAATCGTAGGAGAAGAGCACTACCAGGTGGCAAGAGGTGTACAGCAGGTACTCCAGAGATATAAGGAATTACAGGATATCATCGCCATCATGGGTATGGATGAATTGTCTGAGGAAGATAAGATTAGCGTTTTCCGTGCCAGAAAGATTCAGAACTTCCTGTCTCAGAGCTTCTCTGTAGCAGAGCAGTTTCACCGGTCTTGCAGGAAAGTATGTTCCTTTAAAGGAAACAATCCGCGGCTTTAAGATGATTTTGAACGGAGAATGTGACGAGCTTCCTGAGTCTGCTTTCCTCTTAGTAGGAAACATCGATGAAGTTTTTGAAAAAGCTAAGAAACAGTAAGGAGGGACCTTTATGGCAAACTTCCATTTAGAGATTGTTTCTATGGATGGGCAAAAATTTGACGATGAAGTAGAACGTCAGCTTAAGAACCATTACAGGAGACCTGCTATCATGGCGCACTCATATCAATTACTGCACAGCGGTAGGTATGGGTACAGCCAAGGTGATTATGAAGGATGGTAGCGAAAGAAAGGCAGCCTGTATCGGAGGAATGCTTTCCATGATGGACAACCATTGTCGATTGATTCCCACCACCTTTGAGTGGAGCGAGGAAATCGATGTTGATCGTGCTGAGAGAGCCAAGGAGCGAGCTGAGAAGAAGATTCAGGATGAAAAGCTTTCCGAAGAACAAAGACTTCGGAATCAGGCAAGCTTTATCGTGCGCTTATCCGTTTACAAACAGCAGGAAAAAAACAGCAGCTTATAAAAATACTATTTTATAAAAACGATATTTTTATAAAAATCCTAGCAAATTTAGAGCTTAGAATGAAGGCTTGGGGATACTCCCTTAAAGCATTTCTTCTAAAGCTCTTTCTTTCTATACATAAAATTCGGTTGAAATCCCCGAGTTTTTCTCTCAATGTAGCTATCCTTTAGTGAATTTATGGTACAATGGATTCTAAAGAAAGTATAAACACAAGAGAAAAGGAAGAAGACCATGGATAGAAATGCATTTTTAGAAGAATTCCCAAGATTGACAACATATTGGAGGAGGAGCAGATTCTCTCCTTTATTCAGGATTACGGCTTATCCTATGTAACGGACTGCGTAAGACTTGAAGTGGAAAATCTCCGAAAATGCGTTCGGGAGGAAGAAGAGGAAAGTCGAATAGAACAGGCCTTTTCTTCTCTTTACAGTAGGATTACGGAGCGCATCGAGGGCGATGTCAAGCCGAAGCTCAGGAAGGTGATTAATGCCACCGGCACCATTTTACATACCAACCTTGGTCGTGCTTTGCTTTCTCCGAAGATCGGGCAGGAGCTTGCCAAGATGCTTTCTTCCCTACTCCAATCTGGAATACGACTTGGAAAAGGGAGAGCGGGGAGCGTTATAGCCATATTAAGGACAGCATTTGCAAAATTACCGGCGCGGAGGATGCCATGGTGGTCAATAACAATGCTTCTGCCGTTTTACTGATTCTCTCTACCCTGGCTAAGGGAGGAGAGGTTGTGGTATCCCGGGGAGAACTGGTGGAGATCGGGGGAAAATTCCGTATTCCCGATGTTTGTGCCGCTTCCGGGGCGGAGATGCGGGAAGTGGGAACCACCAACAAGACTCACTATCAGGGATTATGTGGAAGTTGTAAATGAAAATACAAAAAGCCTTCTTAAAGGTGCACACCAGCAATTACAAAAATCTGCGGTTTTCACGGAATCTGTGAGGCCAGAGAATTAAAGCCACTTTCTCTGGAAACCGGAATTCCTATTATTGAGGATTTAGGCTCCGGCGTGCTTCTTCCTTTGGAAAAATACGGACTTCCCCACGAACCAACGGTACAGGAAGCCATCGAAGCCGGTGTGGATGTGGTTTGTTTCAGCGGAGACAAGCTTTTGGGAGGCCCTCAGGCAGGGAATTATTATCGGAAGAATATATTGATCAAATGAAGAAAAATCCTCTTACCAGAGCCCTTCGAGTAGATAAGCTTACCATTACCGCATTGGAGCTATGCTTTTTAGAATATCTGAAGGAGGAGGGGATTGAAGAAAGAATTCCTGTACTTCGTATGCTGTCGGAAGAGCAGAGCGTGGTCAAAAGACGGGGGGAAGCATTGCTTCATTTGTTCCAAAAGGAATCTATCCCCGGAGAATATTCTTTGCAGCCCTCAAAAGCCCAGGTGGGAGGCGGTTCTCTGCCGGATACCTATATGGACAGCTATGCAGTGGTTTACCATCCGGAGAAACTTTCCGTATCTCAGCTGGAAGCCAGACTTCGAAAAGGAAAAACGCCGATTATCGGAAGAATCTGGGAAGATGATTACTGGATGGATTTAAGAACCATACAGGAGGATGAGCTGGAAGAAATAGTGGATACATTTCAGGAAGCCCTGTATTGGATTGAAAATAACGGGGCTGTAAATAATTAAAATAATTTTCTAAGCAATATAGGTCTGAAACGGGGCACGCTCTCGCTAGCTTAATTCTTGTGTAGGGAAGGACTGTATTCAATATCGAGAGTGCTCTGATGCATATGGGTCTGTATTCAGGGCACGCTCCCGCTAACTTCGCCTTCGTAGCAGTACTACCTTCAAGCTTCGCTTTGCTCGCTTTCAGTAAGTACTGACGGGCTCAGATTGCCCATCATACAGACCCATATGCATCATTCGCTCCAATCAATTAATTCCAACAGTCCTTCTATTCGCTTGTATCAGTGAATATCGGGCTAAGACTACCCCGTATTCAGACCTATATTGCCGAAAATTTCGTTCTTTATTGCGCCCCCCCTTTATTCCTGCTCGTAATACTCCGGAAAGGCGATGGAATTTTCCTTAAAGATATGCATGAAAATATCCTCCACCAAGGCTTCCATCTGGCTGAAGCATCTTCTGTAGGTAGGGCAAACATCCTCCGGGGCTGTAAAAGAAATTTGTCTCTTTCTGTAAAAAGCTTAATCAGATCTCCTGCTGCACTGTGTTCTTCCTCCAAACCCTTCACATAGGCAATGTCTTCAGAACTAGGTTTACCGGATTTTTCATAATCAGGGAAGACCAGTTTTTCTTCTTTGCAAAAATGTTCTTCCAAGTCCGCCTTTAAGAGGGCAAAGTGGTGATGAATGGAACTAAGCTCTTCTCCATGGTGTTCGTAGTGCACCACAAGAATTTTGTTTAAAAGAGCCTCCACATCTGCCATTAGCTCTCTTTCCCTGACATGGTGGCTGCGTTCTAAATCCGCCAGCATTTCCGGTACAGACAGAGAACGGAAAACGCTGCAATTCTCCCTCGTAATCTAAATCATTTTTCTTTGGAAGGCTGCCAATCTTTCCAGCTCTTGCATGAAAGGCTCCAAATCAATATTTTTCTCCTTGGCAATCTGTGCAATAGGATCATGTCCTCCACAGCAATAATCCAAACGATATTCATTTAAATAAGGAATGGTACTTGGATATTCCTTTACCACATCCGCCAATGTCATTTCTTTCGTAATCATATAGACTCCTCTCCTGATAACTTCTCTTTACGACTTTAGGATAGCAAAGAAAAATAGAAAGAAATGTTGCAAATGTAACAAAAATCAATATGGATAAAAATACAAGCTAAAAATTCTTGACAATGAAATATAATAGAGTAAAAATTAAATTGCGAACAATCTGATAGATAAAAACGGCTATTAAAAGAGTTTAGAGCTCGAGGAAAAAGTATAGTATAGGAGGAAAATATGGGAATTTATGATTACAGTGTGAGAAGAGAAATAGGGAAATGCTATCTCTAAAAGAGTATGAGGAAAGGTGCTTTTGATTGTCAATACGGCAACAGGCTGTGGATTTACACCTCAATACGAGGACTTACAGAAGCTCTACGAGAATTTCCATGAAAAGGGTTTAGAGATTTTGGATATTCCCTGTAATCAGTTTGCAGGACAGACGCCGGGAACGGATGATGAAGTCCACGAGTTCTGTACCCTACAGTACAAAACAGAATTCGATCAGATGAAAAAGGCAGAGGTCAATGGTGCCAATGCTCTTCCGTTATACGGCTATCTTAAAGAGCAAAAGGGCTTTGAGGGATTTGGAACAGGGCGTAAAGGCTATGGCCATGGGGGCGATGTGCTTTGCCAAGGATCCAAAATACAAGAAGAATCCGGATATCAAGTGGAACTTTACCAAGTTCTTGGTGGATAGAAAGGGAAATGTGGTACAGCGTTTTGAGCCAACCCACTCTATGGAGGATGTGAAGAAGGCAGTAGAGGCACTCTTATAATTTGCTAGACTAAGCGATATAATTTTTATTTAAAACGAGTATCCTGAAAAAGGCGGGATACTCGTTTTTGAATATTCTGCAATTCTGAATATCCTATTGTGCCTTTTCCTGTTAAAATGTGTGTATAGTATTTGAGCGCATTATTCTGATTTTTGGGGGCGGATATGGCGAAAAGAAGGAATCAAAAGTGGAAGTGGTATCATTTGCGAGAAATATTACTGCACAAAGCTGATGAAGAGCATCCACTAAGCATGGCGGAAATCCAAGATTATTTAAGAGAGCTGGATATTGAGACAGATCGGAAAAAGTGTCTATGATGACTTAGAGTGCCTTCGCCAAATGGGCTATGATGTGGTGATGGAAAAAGCAGGGCAGAAGCTATGTCTCATTATCTTGGCAGTAAGGAATTTGAACTGGCGGAATGTAAGCTTTCTGGCGGATGCGGTGCAGGCCTCCCGCTTTATTACGGAGAAAAATCCAAGAACTAATCAAGAAGCTTACTACCTTTGTCAGTGAATATGAAGCCAGACAATTAAACCGTCAGCTGATGCTCCCGGAAGAATCAAGAGCATGAACGAATCCATCTATTATGTGGTGGACGAATTGCATAGAGCTATTGCGGAAAAACAGGCAAATCAGTTTTTCCTACCTGCAATGGAATATGGCAAAAGAACTGGTGGAGAAAAAAGAAAAGCCCCACCTGGTCAGTCCCCGGAATTTGATTCTGGAAAATGAAAATTATTACCTTCTCGGCTATGATGGAGAGGAGGAGAAGTTTAAACACTACCGGGTGGATAAAATGAAGAATATCCGGATTTTGGAGGAAAAAAGACAGGGAGAGGATGCCTTTTTCAGAATCTGGATATGGAGCATTTTCGGCAAAGAACCTTCTCCATGTTTGCCGGAGAACGGAAGAAGGTGAGCCTTATCTTTTAAAGGAGGAAATGGTGGGAATTCTCCCGGATCGTTTTGGAAAAGAGATTTCCCTCTTTCCTGCGGAAGAGCCCGGCTATGCCATTTGTCATGTGGATGTGGCAGTGAGTGAAATGTTTTTTGCTTGGGTGTTTTCTTTGGGAGGAGCCGTAAAAATTCAAGGGCCGGAGGATGTTAAGGAAGCATATATTCATGCCATGAAGAAGGGATTGGATGAATATCTGTTAAATCCTCTCAGGAAAAGAAAAAGTCCTTGCCAAAAAGAAAAATAGCTGTTACAATAGGGAAAAGCACATTGTGCTTTTTCTTTTACGGAAAAATACTTTAACACATAAAAGCATAAACGCATAAAAAGCGTAGAAAGTGCAAAGAAACAAAGACCAATTCGCAGAAAATAGTATCAGCGTAAACTATATTGAAGGAATGGCTAAAAATTTGTGATTAAGTCAAGAAGGGGAGGAAACTATGGCACTTATTGTATCGATGATCGAAGCGGTAACCGGATTTTTATGGGGAGACTTGGTAAAGATTCCACTACCCGGAGGAAGCAGTCTGGGGCTGTCCTTGATGGTGATTCTATTAATCCCGCCGGCATTTATTACACGATTCGCACTGAAAATTTCTTCCCATCCGTTTATTTTTCAGAGATGGTGGCGGTGATTTTGGAAAAAGCCTCAAGGAAAGGAAAAGGGCGATCTGAAGAAAGGAAAGCTGTCCGGCCTGCAGACTCTGATTGTTTCCACGGCCACAAGAGTGGGAATGGGAAACCTTGTGGGAGTGGTTGCAGCCATTTCCGCAGGAGGAGCCGGTGCGGTATTTTGGATGTGGATTACTGCTTTAATCGGTTCTTCCACTGCTTTTTGTAGAGGCGACATTAGCTCCAGCTGCATAGAGAAAAGGATCCCTTATACGGGGGATTCCGTGGCGGTCCTGCCTACTACATCCATGACTTCTTTTTTAAGAAGGCTCCGGGAGAGGAGTTGAATGGAGAAATTCCTAAAAAGAAGAATATTATTGCGATTCTTTTTGCCCTTTCCGGTTTAATCTGTTGGGGAGGAATCAGTCAGGTTATTGGCAATTCCGTGTCCTCCGCTTTTGAAAAATGCCTTTTTCCGTTAAAACCGATTATTTCCACAGCGATTCTTGTGCTTCTGGCGGCGGTAATAGTCTTAAGAAAACACGCTACAGCAAGGGTTTTGATGTGATTGTACCGGTGATGGCCGGCTTATATTTTGCTCTTACTGTTTTTGTAATCCTGAGAAATATTACTTCTCTGCCAACTGTATTTCAGAGAATTTTCTCCGAAGCCTTCGGCCTTCGGCAAATGGTGGCAGGGGGCTTCGGTGCGGTGGTTATGAATGGTGTGAAGCGCGGACTTTTCTCCAATGAGGCAGGCTCCGGTTCTGCGCCCGGCAGCAGCTGCGGCAGATACGGATCACCCGGCGAAAATCGGATTATTCCAGGCTATGGGGGTATTCATTGATACCATTGTAATCTGTTCCTGTACCGCTTTTATCATGCTTTTGGTACCGGAAGAGCAGATTGTAAATCTGCAGGGAATGGACATTTTGCAGACTGCTATGGCATACCACTTCGGTTCCTTCGGAAAGATTTTTATTGCGATTATTTTGTGGCTCTTCAGTTTTTCCACTTTTTGGGAATCCTGTTCTATGCCCGTTCCAATATTTCCTACATTTTCGGAGACAACTGGGCGTCCCAAACCGGCTAGTAAGATTTTTGCTTTGATTATGCTCTTTGTGGGAGGCTTGGCGCAATACACCGTAGTGTGGGATATGGGAGATATGGGCGTTGGATTGATGACCATTTTCAATCTCATTGTCATGTATCCATTAAGTAGAGAAGCTCTGGCAGCCTTAAAGGATTACGAAGAGCGCTTGAAGGAAGAACGTAAAGAAAAGAATTAAACACAGAATTTATCTAGGGGAGAAACCGGCTGTAAAGATGCGGTTTCTCCTCTATTACGGGGAAATAATATTATTCTTGCTCTTTTCATCCTTAAAAAGGTATTCTTAAGTCAGTGAAATAATACTTTTTCATTAAGGGAGGTCAGTATGGAACAACAAGATGAACAAAAGGGAAAAGTTACAGCAAGAGGGTGATTCCGGGAGAAGCTGGGAGCACTCCTGCAGAGAATCTGCAGGCGGCAGCTGAAGCTGTAGAAGAAAAGTTGGAAGAAGGAAAAGAAGAGCTGAAGAATCAGGCTGAGAATCTTGCAACGGAAGCGCAAGGGCAGGTGGAACAGCTGGCAGAGGGAAGCTCAGGATAAAGTGAATGAAATTGCTCCTGAGGCGGAAAAGCAGGCTGAAGCATGAAAGCAAGCTTGAGGAAGCTGTTCAAGAGGCACAAGCTCACGCGGAAGAAGCAGCAGAAAAGTTCAGGACAAGGCTACAGAGCTTGCAAAGGAAGCAGAAGCTAAAGCTGAAGAAGCGGCTCAGGAAGCCGGAGCTAAAGCTGAAGAAGTAGATAGCAAAGGCAGAGACAGTAGCTGCGGCAGCCGGAGTAGCTGTAGTGAAAAGGCATCCGAATTAAAAGAGAAAGCAGAAAACGGAAACCGATAAAAGATTAAAGAAATTAAGGCGAAAAACAGGTAAGGGACAATGCCAAAGCTGAAAATGCAGGAAAGAATAATTCCGCACTTTTGTAGGAGTTGCCGTTGTTTTGATTTTGCTTGTTTTGGCATCATTCTTCGCTCCATTGCCAAGAAATACCAAAGTCAATTTGGACAAGTATGTCACGGTAAGCTTTTGACGGCTATGATGGCTACGGAAAAAGCCTTAGTGAAGCTTGACAAGGATGCGTACCTCAAGGATTGCAAAAAGAAAAATCAAGTTAAAGAAAAGTGGAAATTTCCTGCAGGACAGCTTGACCAAGAACTACGGAGCGGCAGAGCTGCTTTATGATTTCTACATTGACGGAAACTGGAAGATTGAAGGGATTCGTCGGACGGAAAGTTGAAGAACGGAGAGACCGTAAAGCTTAGCTGGGGATTCAATCAGAAGAACTGGAAGAACAGTTCAAAGTTAAATTCACTTCGAAGGGAACAGAATTCAAGGTAGAAGGTTTAAAGGATGTACAGCTTTTTGATGCCTTTAAGGATTTTTGACTATAAGTTTACCGGCATTTCCCCGGAGGGAGCCGTGGAGTGGAAAAGGAACCGGAGATATGGATGGCTCCAAGGGTACTACTTTCACTGGTTGAACCTTCCATGGATTTGAAGAATGGTGATAAGGTAAAGGTGAAAAATTGAGCCGGCCAATCCGGAATCTTTTGATTCAAAAAATACGGTATTGCTCCAAGGAAACAGAGAAAAGAAATCACGGTAGAGGGCTTGCCTTCCTATGTGGAAAAAGGCTGACGCAATTTCAGATTCTTTATTGCAGGATATGCAGAAGGAGATTACGGATAAGATTCAGTCTCAGTTAGCAAGCCAAGGAGAAGAGGTAAGCTTTGTTGGAGCGGAATACTTGGGATATTATTTCCTGACTTCCAAGAGTGCCAATGCCTTTGAACACAATATCATGTTCCCGGTAATGAAGGTCAATGTGCAGATTAACATTCCGGATAAGAGTTACAATGCGCAACACAGCTATTATTTTACAGGCGCATTTACCAACCTTATGGACGAGGGAAGCGGTAAGGTTACAGTAGATTTAAATGATATGGATATTCCTTATCACTACGCCACCATCGATACAGGAGTGGTATCTTGGTTCAGTACAGTGAAATTCAATTTTAGCGGATTTGAAGACCTGAATTCTCTTCGAAATCAATGTGTGCCAGAAGCTGGACAAGTATACAGTAGAGGAAACCGTAAAAAGATCCTGCGGCGCAAAGCACAGAGTCCGGTGCAGAGAATAAGGAAGAAAGCTCTTCTGCAAATGAAGAGAAGGAAAGTAGCTCTGCAGCAGAAAGCAGTGCGGCAAATCCATCATAATAAAGCTTTTTGTACAAAATTTCAAAATACGAAGATGGACTATGCCTCATCCCTTGCAATTTAAATCTGCCTAGGGTAATATGAGATTCTCAAAGAGGAAGAAGATGAATTCTTCCCTCTTTTGCTGAGAAAATTGCATAGTAGGGGTGAAGAAGCTTAAGATGGCAGAGTTATTGGAAAAAATGGATAAGGGGCAGAGTTGTTCCGGATTGGATATAGAGATTCCCATGGCGGTGGGAAGAATGCTTTATGAAAAGCGGTGCAGAAACCACCGCGTGGAAGAAACTATGAATTATGTAGCAAAAATCACTGGGGGTTTCAGCATTTTTCCGCTTATGTTTTAAATCGAGGAATCTTTGCCTCCGGAACCAATGAGTAAGGTATAAAAGAATCAGGCGTAATGAATGTACCGGATACTGTTTATAATTTGCGAAAGGTGGAAGAGGTGAATACTTTGTCCACGCAGTCTTTCCAAGGAGAATAGAATTTCGAAAGCGGAAATTTTTCGACGCTTTGGATGCTATAGATAAAATAGAGGGATATGGATTTTTGGATTTTTAGTTGCCTACTATTTTTGGATCCTTCGGTTTTGCCATGGCTCTTGGAGTCCCGTTTATGGATTCTGCTATATCCGGTTTGGCCGGTATATGTTTGGGGCATAGCCAGTTACTATTTATCCGCTTTGTCAGCACGTTATATCATGACGATTCTGGGAAGCTGCTGGTGACGCTAGCTGTCAATGTTATGTATTATTTCGGAATCGGGGAATATCCCAGTCGAGTAATGCTTGGTGCTTTGATGCTATTGGTTCCGGGAGCCTTTTTCACGAATTCCGTTAGAGAATTTTCTCAAAATAATTACCTGGTAGGAACGTCTTTGCTGCTCACAGCAATGCTTACCTGCGTTTCCATGTCCGTAGGGAGTTGCGGCAACGGCGGAGGTTCTTCCCTTTGCTATGCAAATGGGAGAAGCCCAGGAATCAATTTTTATGGAGTATTGTATAAAGCACTCTGTGCAGTAACGGCGGGAATGGGAACGGTTTCCTTTGCCCTTCTTTTTATCAAGTGCATTACAAATACTTTTGGGACATTGGCATTATCGGTTCCGTTTCCTGGTTTATTTATTTGATGGTAGAGGATATTTCAGGAATGGATTCCATGGCGGTTCTGTTTTCAGGACTTTTTGCAGCAGTATTCTCCCGATCCTTAGCGGCTAAGAGAAAATGCCCTACCACAATCTTTTTATCCACCAGCATTTTCCCTCTGATTCCGGGTATTGGTGTATATAAGGCAATTTATTATTTAATTACGGGAAATGAGCCTTGTCTTTGAAAATATGGGCGATCTTGCTTTCTTACAGCCTTTACCATTGCTATTGCTATTGGAATCATGCAACAGATTCCCCAAGAGTTTCTTCCAAAAATCAAAATAAGCTTGCATTGTGGGGAAAATAGATATATTTTTTTCCCTATCGGGATGTAGCGCAGGGTGGTAGCGCGCTTGACTGAGGTCAAGAGGCCGCAGGTTCAAGTCCTGTCATTTCGAGGAAAAAGGCTTTGTAAAGGAAAACTTTACAAGTCTTTTTCGGTTTCTGTAAGCTTTACACGAGTACTTTTTAAAAGCGGTAATGGCTTTTTAGTTCTATAGAAATACTGTCTCATCCGGCAATAGGGAAAGATGTCACGAACATCTTATGGGTAATTACTATCGAGCGATAGCAGAGAAAAATAAGCAAAAACCAGAAAAAGTAAGAAAATTTTTCAAAACTATTGACAGTCCATTTTCGAATGATAAGATACACAGCTGTCGCTAAAAAACAAGACAGCAAAAAGCAGAAAGAAAGTAAGGAAAATCAAGGCTTTAGCCGAGATGAACCGGAAAAACTTTTTGCAAAACTGAACCTTTGAAAAATCAAAGATCGAATAATACACAGACCCTGAAGATTCTTGAAAAGAAGTTCTTCTAAGAAGAACGAAAAAGCCGGAGTTCCGGCAGAGAAAATTCAGAAGCACAGAAATGTGCAGCGAAAAACAAACTTTAACAGTAAAAAGGAAAAACAAGCTAAGCGCGTTTTGACTTCGACTGAACTTAAACCGCTCGGAAGAGCGGATAATAGCTTTTTGTAAGAAAAGCACTTTTTATCGAGAGTTCGATCCGCTCAGGATGAACGCTGGCGGCGTGCCTACACATGCAAGTCGAACGAGATGCTTATTGGAAAGCTTTGGCCGGAAGATAAGTTATCTAGTGGCGGACGGGTGAGTAACACGTGGGTAACCTGCCTTATGGAGGGGGATAACAGAGAAATCACTGCTAATACCGCATAGCACACACAGTACCGCATGGTACAGAGGGTGAAAAAGATTTATCGCCATAAGATGGACCCGCGTCTGATTAGCCAGTTGGCAGGGGTAAAAGCTACCAAAGCAACGATCAGTGCAGCCGATCTGAGAGGATGACCGACACTGGGACTGAGACACGGGCCCAAACTCCTACGGGAGGCAGCAGTGGGGGAATATTGCACAATGGGGAAACCCTGATGCAGCGACGCCGCGTGAGTGAAGAAGCTATTTCGGTATGTAAAGCTCTATCAGCAGGGAAGATAATGACAGTACCTGACTAGATAGCCCCGCTAACTACGTGCCAGCAGCCGCGGTAATACGTAGGGGGCAAGCGTTATCCGGATTTACTGGGTGTAAAGGGAGCGTAGACGGAATGGCAAGTCTGAAGTGAAATACCCGCTCAACCTGGGAACTGCTTTGGAAACTGTTGTTCTAGAGTGTTGAGAGGTAAGTGGAATTCGGTGTAGCGGTGAAATGCGTAGATATCAGGAAGAACACCGGAGGCGAAGGCGGCTTACTGGACAATAACTGACGTTGAGGCTCGAAAGCGTGGGGATCAAACAGGATTAGATACCCTGGTAGTCCACGCTGTAAAACGATGAATACTAGGGTGTCGGGTGCAAAGCATCTCGGTGCCGTCGCTAACGCAATAAGTATTCCACCTGGGGAGTACGTTCGCAAGAATGAAACTCACAAAGGAATTGACGGGGACCCGCACATGCGGTGGAGCATGTGGTTTAATTCGAAGCAACGCGAAGAACCTCACCAAGTCTTGAGATCCCATTGACAGAGTATGTACGTACTTTCCTTCGGGGCAATGGTGACAGGTGGTGCATGGTTGTCGTCAGCTCGTGTCGTGAGATGTTGGGTTAAGTCCCGCAACGAGCGCAACCCCTATAGTTAGTAGCCAGCAGTAAGATGGGCACTCTAACCAGACTGCCGTGGATAACTCTGGAGGAAGGCGGGGATGACGTCAAATCATCATGCCCCTTATGACTTGGGCTACACACGTGCTACAATGGCGTAAACAAAGGGAAGCAAGAGGGTGACCTTAAGCAAATCTCAAAAATAACGTCTCAGTTCGGACTCGTAGTCTGCAACCCGACTACACGAAGCTGGAATCGCTAGTAATCGCAGATCAGCATGCTGCGGTGAATACGTTCCCGGCTCTTGTACACACCGCCCGTCACACCATGCGGGAGTTGGTAATGCCCGAAGTCAGTGTTCCTAAGAGGAAGCTGCCGAAGTGCAGGACTGATGACTGGGGTGAAGTCGTAACAAGGTAGCCGTATCGGAAGGTGCGGCTGGATCACCTCCTTTCTAAGGATAAAGTAGGGGTTTGTGTGTTATTCGATTTTTGATGAATAGAGGAGCGACGGAAGTCGCGGCTTTTAGAGAGAACTCGATAGAGAAGTTTTATAAGAAACGATTCTATAGAAGAAGGCTAAAAGAATTAAATAGTTAAACTTTGTCCGGTGTTGATGCGTTTTAGGGAAACACCCGTTCCATCCCGAACACGACGGTTAAGACTTAAGCGGCCGAAAATACTTTGCTGGTAACGGCACGGGAAGATAGGTGGATGCCGGACATTTTTTAAAAAATAATACAATGTGTGCAGAAACACATCGGGCTCATGACCTGACATTGTACTGCTTACGAAAGTAAGCATCGTACCTTGAAAAACTACATATCAAGAAATGATTATTCTAGTAAATAGAGTAAGACATCCGAGGGTACAAGGTAAAAACTTGTACAAAACGAGGCAAGGAAACCGAAAGGTTGACTTGCAATCAGAAAAAGAGATACACGCTAGTATCTCGAACACTGAGCGATCAGTGGAGAATTGGTTACAATAAGAGCAGGGTGAATGCCTCAGGCACTGGAGAGCCGGAAGAAAGACGTGATAAGCTGCGAAAAGCTGCGGGATTGGCAAATACGATTTGATCCGCAGATATCTGAATGGGGAAACCCACTAGAGAAAAGCTTAGTACTGTACAGCCAATACATAACTGCAGCAGAGGGAAACCCGCTGAACTGAAACATCTAAGTAGGCGGAGGAAGAGAAAACAACAGTGATTCCGGCGCTAGTGGCGAGCGAACCTGGAAGAGCTCAAACCAAGGTGCGTGCACCTTGGGGTTCGGATCGCATTTTAGTTCCGTAAGTGAGTGGAAGACGATGGAGCGTGCCATGAGGGTGAAAGCCCTTACACGAAGCGTAAAGGGAATGAGCGGAATCCAGAGCACTGTCAGACACGTGGAACACGGCAGGAGATACGACCACTAAGGCTAAATCACTGCTCTCAGTGACCGATGAAAGCGATCAGTGCACTGTGGAAGGAAAGGTGAAAAGGACCTGAGAGGTGAAAGAGAACCTGAGCCTGTGTTTACAAACTTGTGGAACAGCGCAAGCTGAACTTCGCGTACTTTTGTGCAGAACAGTCCGGCGGCGAGTTATAGTTACTGGCAGGTTAAGGACTTGGGCTATCAGGCCGAAGCGAGCAGCGAGTCTGGAAGAGGGCGCAAGAGTCAGTAGATGATACAGACCCGAAACTCGGGTGACCCATCCATGTCCGTGATGATGAAGCTAAAGAAGTAAAATTTGGGTGGAGGTACCGAACGCACATCTGTTGAAAAGGGTGGCGATGAGGTGTGGATAATGCGAGAAATTCCAATCGAACTCAGGAGATAGCTGGTTCTCTCAGAAATAGCTTTTTAGGGCTAGCCTCATGGAGAGTCTAGCACAGGTAGAGCACTGGATTCTCGAGGGGCGTCAAAGTCTCACCAATAGAAATCAAACTCCGGAATGGCGTATAGATATACATGGGAGCCAGACTGCGGAGATATAAATTCCGTAGTCAAAGTGAAACAGCCCAGATCTACAGCTAAGGTCCCAAAGTACATGTTAAGTATGGTAAAGGATGTAGGATTTCACCGGAGCAACTAGGACGAAAGGCTTAGAAAGCAGCCACACATTCAAAGAGTGCGTACAGCTCACTAGTCGAGAGGTCCTGGCGCCGAAAGAAATGTAACGCTAAAAACATGACACCGAAGCTAGGGATGGTGTAAACCGGCATCGGTAGAGAGCACGTGAAAACACGTAGAAGCGGTACCGTAAGGATCCGTGGAGAGTTTGAAGAGAGAGAATGCCGGAATGAGTAGATGGCGAGATGGAGGTATGAGAATCCTCCAGGGCCGAGATATCTAAGGCCTCGAGGGTAGCTGATCTGCCCCGGGTAAGTCGGGCGCATAGGCGAGGCTGAGAAAGCGTAGTCGATGGACCAACTGGTGTAGATTCCACTATTAAATCAGAAATGTGGGGGACACATGGAGAAGAGAGAGCAGCGAATGAGAAGACCGGTGCAAGTAGGGTAGGAGGTAGGAAAAGCCGCCGCACAATCGAAGACCTCGATGCGGATCGAAAAGAAGAGAAAGCTCTTGGACTCTGTGGCGAGAAAAGCCGCTAGTGTGTTTAGTAAGCCCGTACCGCAAACCGACACAGGTAGATGAGGAGGAGAGAATCCTAAGGCCGGCGGGAGAAGCATTGTTAAGGAACTCGGCAAATGACCCCGCAACTTCGGGAGAAGAGGTGCCCGAGCAACTGGGCCCGCAGAAAAAGGTTCAAGCTACTGCCTAGCAAAACACAGGTCTATGCGAAACCGTAGGTGAAAAGTATAACTGGGCTGACGCCTGCCCGGTGCTGGAAGGTTAAGAGGAGAGGTTAGAGCAATCGAAGCTTTGAATTGAAGCCCCAGCAAACGGCGGCCGTGACTATAACGGTCCCTAAAGTAGCGAAATTCCTTGTCGGGTAAGTTCCGACCCGCACGAAGAGGCGTAATGATTTGAGCGCTGTCTCAACAATGCACCCGTGAAATTGAGTGCCAGTGAAGATGCTGGTGCCTGCCCTTGCGCGACGTGAAAGACCATGGAGCTTACTCCCGGCAGATACTGGGATTCGGTAATGACGCACAGGATAGGTGGGAGACAGAAGAAGATAGAACTTCGGTTTTATCAGAGTCGCTGTTGGGATACCACCCTTATGTTATTGGATTTCTAACCGCCGGGCCGTAAAGCCGGTCAGGGACAATATCCCAAGATGGAATTTGACTGGGGCAGTCGCCTCCGAAAGTGTCGGGAGGGCGCTCAAGGTTCCCTCAGGATGGTTGGAAACCATCAAAGGTGTAAGGCATAAGGGGCTTAAGCTGCAGGGGGCGACGGTCAAGAGCAGAGTGAAAAACTCTGGACTTAGTGATCCGGTGGTATGAAATTAGGATTGCCATCGCTCAACCGGATGGCTACAGGAGTTTGGAGCTGATCTCCCCAGAGTTCATCGACGGGGAGGTTTGGCACCTCATTATCGGCTCATCGCATCCACAGGGGCTGAAGTCGGTCCCAGGGTTGGAGCTCATTCGCCCATTGAAGCGGTACGCAGGCTGGGTTCAGAACGTCGTGGGGCAGTTCGGTCCTATCCAGCGCAGGCGTAGGATATTTGAGAGGATCTGTCCTTATTTTTGAGAGGACCGGGATGGACTGACCTCTGCTGCCTGTTTGGGGAATCAATCCCATAGCAGGGGTAGGCAGAGTTAGAAGAATGGATAAACGCTGAAGGCATCCTAAGCGTGAAATGGCCTCAAGGATGAGGATATCCCATCTAAAGAGTGGACCCTTAGAGAACGAGGTGAATGGGACTGGGGAATTTGGTGGCAGCAATACATTCAGCTAATGATTACTAATAGGTCGAGGGCTTATCAATGCGTCTGGTTTTTGTCTAAAGTCTAGGAAGAATAATCTTTGATATGTAGTTTGAAGGTGCGAGAATGTAGCTGCATTGAAACCAGTTGGTTGGAAGCGCGCCCTGTCTGGCAAGGTCGACGGTTCGAATCCGTTCGGGTCGTGATGGGAAGAAACCACTTCTTGGGAAGTGGTTTTTTGTATTCATATTTAAAATAATGCTTAAGATTGCTTTATTGTTACTTTGTATTCTTGTTGTATTTTGTGATTTTATTGTATTTGTAATTTTATTATAGCGTTACTTTCATTGTGCTTCTTTCATTTTACTATATTACTTATATGGTTTTCTTTATTCGATTTTATGCTCCCATTTCCTTCATTTCCTTTTCTTATAAAATGTATTTTGCTTATTATTTTTATTTCTTATTTTTGTTAATTGTAAAGAATACTATAAGACCATTTCTATAAACTTTCTGTGCATTTTTAAAAAATTGTTCTTGTATTTATACTTTAAAACTGCTATGATTGAGAAAGCGAATAGGGTATATCAATTTCATACAGAGCTTGTATATTCCCGGAGAGCATAGTCTCCTATTTTTAGGGCAATTTTTAGGAGGAAAGTTCTGTGAAAAAGAAACTTAGCACTCATGACTGCAATCTTAGCTGCAGCATTGACAGCTTGCAGCGGATCCAATGCAAGCAGGTACAAAGGCTGCAGAGGATCTGATGCGACAAAGAGGCCGGATCGAGGCTGGCGGAGAGAAGAGGCTGCAAGCACGAACAAAGAGCTTCGTTTAGTAAACGGTAAGATCAAGTCGATGCTGAGATGGAAGGAACTGGCTGCAGAGTACGAGAAGGAAACCGGTGTAAGGTTAACATTGAGTCCATGGGTGTGAATTGATATTCAGGGGAACCCTTAAAAAGGGATATTCCGGGCTGACAATATGCCGGATATCTTTGTTAATGGCGGTGCTAACGATTTAAGAACTGGGAAGGGTCATCTTGTGAACTTATCAATGAGAGGCGGGTTTCCGATACAGAATCTGCCTACAAGGATGATAACGAGTAAGGTTTTAAGTTTCCCTTATACACAGGAGCTATCAGTTTGAAACACAATGCGGATATTTTGGAGAATAGAGGTATTGATCCTAAGTCTATCACCGGTCCGGAATCCATGAAGAAGGCTTTTGAGACTCCTGGACCTTGGAAAAGGGACGGGGTTAGATCACAGCTGTAATCGGTTATGTTGCAGGGCTCCAATCTTCACTGGTCTACCGCAACCACCTCAATTGTATATGAGATACAGGCCTTAGAGATGATACAAATATATCGATCTAATAGCTTGAAGGGAAAAGCGATAAGGAGCGTTTCAACAGACAGTATGCGGATAACAGTGCTCTTTTCAAACCAGTATGCGATCCAGAAAGCTCACGGTTTCGGAACCTATGACGCAGATTCAGAACTTCTCTGCGGGAAAGTATGCTTTCGTGACACAGGGATCTTGGATCCGTGCAACAATGGTGAAATGATGACAAGGGGGCAAGGTATGATGCCTGCCGGCTTAAAGCTTCAAGGTTTCAGGTATGATTCCTTATGCTGCATTTGAGGAGGGCATTGATTACCATTCGGACTAACTCTCCTTCTTGGGTGCGTCTGTTTGATGCTGATAAATAGAGAGAATCTATGAAGTTCTTGCGGTGGATTTCCGAGGATGAAAGCTCAGGAGATTTCTAAGCATTGAGAAGGCAGGATTTGCATGGCATAGTCCTTTCAGAATCTGTACAGCTATGTAGCTAATGATCCCTTTGCACAGACTACTACTGCAATTACACCAAAAGGGCAGGAAAGGACTGCGCGCGTGGTTAAACAACAGGAAAGACGGTCACCCACCGGAATGCGTGGGTGTGTTGTATATCAGGAGTTTCCCTTCCGGCAATTTAGATGCAGCGAAGTTGTTGATACTATGGAAAAAGTAGTTTGCCACACAGTACTATATGGCTAATCCCGGAATAGGGGCAGCTATGCCCATGCTCAAAACGAGTTTCATGAAAGGACGTTCACTGATCTTACACAGTCTATTGTTTTAGCTTCTGGCAGGAGCGTTTGAGTACAATCTATACGTTGATTTTGGATTTTACAGGTTCAAGCTACCATACCGTAACTTGTTGATTTTACGTATGGTTCTATTTTTCTTGGCCCTGTATCTTTACTGCCAAGCACATCTATAGAAAAATAGTTTGATTTTGCACATTCTTAACTTTCCCACCTATTTACCTTTTGCACGGTAGCTGTAATTAGTCCGTTCAGATTTTTCGTGTATAGGGTGTTCCTACTGATTGGACAGAGAATTCGATTTACTGCAAAAGTAGTAGGATTCCAGCCAACTATCCCAGGCTATGTTTAGAGATCACGGCCTTTATCTGGTCCGCATTTAAGTACGCCTGTAGTTTGTTATTAATAATAGTTTGTAATGGTTAATCTGGTGGGGTTCACTAGTGGCTCTACATTTGCACTGTTAAAATGCGTGGAGTGGCGCTTTACTCAGAGCTGCTTTTACTTTTTACCGAACTTGATTGGAGGAGATTGTTCTCTTGGTTATATCTGGCCGGTTCGTCTTCAACAATGTTTTGATAGTGGACTTGTATGAAATTACTTTCCATATTATCCCAGACCAGAGACAGCGATGCTACATGCCATTATTAGTAGTTATCTCTGTGCAAAGTAGTGGCGGATACTATATCATGATGATTTGTGTCGCACGGAGCTTGCGAGATTTCAGAGCTCGTGCTGGAGGCTGCCAGATTGATGCTCGCTACGGCGTCTACAAACCTTATTCAGGGTTAAGCATACCGATGTGATTGCTTCCACCCGTACCATTTGCCCTACTCTTGACTTTACAACCTCTGGCACCCAAACGGTTTGATGTGGAGATGGCTTTAGCCTAACTTGGAACGGGCTCTGTGGCGGACTTTATGGGTTCCCTGTCTCTAACAGGTACCAGATGCTTTGTACCTTTAAATATTTACAACGCACGGCTGTGCAAAGAATAATCACACTAGCTCAAGGCAGAAAGAGCTATTTTGTTCTTTATTATTCTGGCAGTTCTTCACAGATTCAGGATTCGAAGATCAGCAATAGTGAGAAGGTGGAGATGTAACGGGCAAGTCTAAAAGTGTAAAAAGAGATTTCAATCTTAGGGATTCTAGGAGACTTGCATTTGCAATTTATATTTTATTTCCCTTCTATTTAGTAGTAGGTATGAATTCCTTCCAAGAGAGACAAGCAGATATCGTTAAAGGATCGGTGGCTTTTTCAAGGGGTTAGTTTTGCGAGTTACACAGGCCAACTTGAATTCGGTAAATTCACGCAATTCAACTTTCCCGCTTCTGGTATGCTTTCCGGTACGCTTCAGCGGTGATACAGTGAGTAGTCTTTGGTTCTTCTGATTTTGATATTCGGCTGCATGGCTGCACAGGGTTTATGCAGCAGAACAATATTAAAAGCCTTGGGCTGTGCCGTGTATATGCCTCTGTTTATAGCCCAGCCTATGATTATTCCCTTCGGGGTTGTAATGCTTCCCTTCTTTCTCGCTTTGAGATGTGCGAAAGTTTGCCAGGCGATTAATGTGTTGCAAGTCACGTACATGGTATTTTGTTTGCTTGCTGAGTTTCCGGCGGTGCCATGACCATCATTTATTCCTGACCAGTTTTATTAAAAAGGGTGTTCCCTATATGAACTGGAGGAGGCTGCGGCAATTATTGACGGCTGTTCTCGAGGGAACATTTTTCAGTCATCTTTCCTTTAGCTTCGTCCGGTGATTACTACGGTGACCATTTTGAGACACAGTGTGGATTTGGGAGACGACATTTTGCCTGCTGATGCTGGGACAGAATGGAAGATTAAGACTCTTCCTGTAGCTGATGCGGGCCTTTGGCAGGATCTTATAGCTAAAACAGTAGGATTTGATTTTGTCTGCAGCTTTGCTGGCCATTTCTTCCTATGATTATTGTTTTCTTGGTAGGACGGAAAGCAGAATTACGAGAGGCGGAATGAGTAGAGGTGCTGTAAAGGATAAGGAGAACAGACGTACTCAAAAAGAATCCAACAGGAGAGGAATATTTGTCGCAAAAGGACTGCAGATTGCAAGAATGCAGATCCCTTTGCAAGGCTAGTCTCCAAGATAAATGTCCAGAATGAGGGTGATGGCTAGAATTAAAGATATTGCTAGAGAAACTTGCAAAATGTAAGTCCCTCTACAGTATCCAACGTGATCCATGGCAGAGACAAGTTACGTCCTGCAGGCTCTATGAAAAGGGTGCAAAGAGGATTTTAGAAGAAAGAAGAGCAACGATATATGTGTACACATCAGGCCCAAATGTTGACAAACAGTGCTCCCGTCTGATTACTCTGATTTTGACCTATAGCAAGAGCTGAAGAGGAAAGAACACTACGAGATCTTTGTTTCTTCGATTATCGAATGTGCGTACGAAATTGCGCTGCAGAAGGAAGGACCTTTTCTTTGCTGTATGCCAATCCCCATGGAGACTTTGTACCAAGATTACTTTAGGGTGGAATGTGGAAGGATTATCCTGTTGTGACAAAGCGTGAAGAGACTACCTATTATTTACGTTCTCTGAATTCGGTGCTCGGTTGTTACTAGATACCATATTTCTTTCCGGAGGATCATTCCTATGTTACATGTAGGACTTGAGAGGACTCTCGGGGGAGCCCATGGAGATCGACTCGACCTCGCTTTCCAAGGACACAGAGTGCTTTTTATCATTGATGGACGGCATGGATGTATTACACAGGAGATGCACATGAGCAATATCCGGTATCAGGGGTACCTGCAGGCACGAAGAAAAGACCTTATCAGCAGATCGGAGCCTTTGCCGAAATTTGATCCTATAGATGGGAAAGATTAGACAAAAGCGAGTATAAGGACTTTACGGGAGAAATACAGAACTGCTTAAACCCATGCTTTTGCTTGAATATTAGCCTTGGTGCAAATGATGAGCTTTTGTATGGATCAAAAACTACGAATTCGGAAGACAGCTCCATTTGCCGGATATGATGGGATTTTGCGGCAAAGAAGGCAAGACCTCAGCTTTTGCTGCCATTTATCAGGACAGCGCTGGAAGGGAAGAAGACCAGGCGGTGATGGAGTTATTGCTTCTGCTGAGGAAGAGCGGGATAGAAAGCTTTGGAACTCGTAGAGATATTCGACTTACCTACGTATTTCTGGAGAGAAAAGGAAGTTCTGTGCAGACGGTAGAGACCAAAGTAATCCCAGCTGCAGCTTACATTTTGCAAAAGGAAGCGGAGTTTAAGGATAGAAGGAAGTTCTTAGAGGAAGTATGGTAGTGCTTCCGCAACACGGAATGAAGATTGCGTGCGAATAGATGTATTGTTAATGGAATAATACTGGAAGGAAAAGATGAAAAAAGAAAAACATGGTGGAAGGAAATTATTATCAGATTTATCCAGAAGCTTCTCTGAAGTAATTGAACAACCAACAAACAAAAAACCCAACAAAAAACCCCCCAAACAAAAAACCAAACACACAAAAATCATCAAGAGTTCAATTTCGCCGGATTTTACCATCAGCCAAAGCCATGAAAGGCGATGGATTCAGATGGATTTGGAAAAAACACCCACACAACCCAAAAAACCCAAAAACACAAACAAAAACCACCCACCCACAAAAACAACACAAAACAAAAACCCCAACACAAACCCCCCACCCAAAACCCAACACCCCCAAACACCACAACAAAAACAAAACAAAACCAAAAAAGTAGACAGGTTTCCAAACCACACACAAACCAACCCAACACAAAATTACCAAGAGACAGTCAGAGACAGACAATATGCAATGGCAAGTCCCATGAGTTCTTGCAGAAATGAATCAAAGGTAGCTTTCAAGTAACATTTTGCAATGACTGTATGGGAGGAAAACTGCAGGAGCTAGCTTTGAGAGAGCAAAGAAATAATGCGATAGAAGACCGAAAGTTAAACATGAAGACTTTTCCAGTTTGAGCACGTGAACATGGATGAAGAATCCCAAGCTACGGCTTTCAAGTGGATCACGAGGCCGGGAGTCGCCTCTGGGTGCCTAAAGAAGAATCTGGAAATGGCTGGGTTTACTGGGATGTGGCATGGAACTGGTAACTCTCTTTGCAGCCAGCCGGGAAGCCAGCTGAGTGATTGCTCCTGGGGGATGACAGACAGGTGCAGAGGCGTTCATAAAGATGTATGTGTACCACCTTCCTTCACATGATGCAGGAACTCCTTATGTATATCAGGGAGAGAGCTGGGAATGGGAAATTATCCCTTCACGATCCTTCCCCAGTTTCAGGGACTTTGGAAAGTATCAATGCGTACAGCATGACGACGCAGGAGAGCTTCATATCAGTCCGGAGGAGCTGTTTTCATGATTGCCCATAGGTAGGGACAATGCCAGAACTCCCATGCAGTGGAGACAGTACAAGAAGAAGGAAGCGAAGCTACCACAGGAGACCTCTGCTTGGTTCAGTGAAATCCCAGCTATACTGACAGTGAATGCGGAGGAACAGCTGAAGAGACGCTTCCGTGTTCCACTACTAACTCAAAGCTGATTGCTTTACACGCCATGAGCTCCGACTTGATTGTGTATGGAAACTCACTTGGCTACTTCCGGAGGATCCAGGATTTATTCGTGTATGAGCGTTCTTTGGGAGAGGAAGAAGCACTAGTGGTTTGTAATGCTGTCAAGGAAAATGAGAGAGATTTCGTGGAAGTTCCCTGAGGAGTTTAAGACAGGAAAAGCTCTTGATCCACAATGTATGGAAGGGAAGATGCCAGGAGGACATTGTAGCTTCCTATGACCTTTTGTATTAGAAGTTCTAAAAATCTGTGGCAGAGCTTTTGTCACGGCAGGACAACTGTCATTTTATGGAAGAATAGAGATGATAGAGAAGAGGAAAAGGAAACACTATCAGTAAGGAGGATGAGAATGGTGGCAGAGAAGAGGTAACGCTTGCAAATTTATCCCAAAAGCTTTAAGGATACCAAGGGAAGTAGAAGCCAGGACATTCAGAATTGTCCAACTGGATTATTTAAAGAATCTGGGCGTTGATATTATCTGGTTCTCCCTGTTTCCTATCCCTTTGGCCGGATCAGGGCTATGATGTGTGACGGATTACATAAGATTTGATCCTCGCTTTGGCTCAATGAGGATATAGGAGGGAGCTTTTGGCAGACGGGAGAAGCTAAGAGGACATGTACATATCCTACTGGATTTCAGCGTAAACCATTGCACTCCGATGAGCATGAGTGGTTCCACGCAGTTGCGGATCCTAAAGGGTCCCCTATACGGATTATTTCTTCTTTGAGGGGAATCGACAGGAAGGCCAATAACTGGCGTTCCTATTTTGGAGGCTCCGTTTGGAAAGAAAGGTGCGGAACGGAGAATGCTACTATCTCACCTCTACCATAAGAAGCAGCCGGATTTAAAGCTGGGAAAATCCAAAAACAGAGAGAAATCTATGAGAATGATTAGCTGGTGGTTGGATAAGTGTCCGAGCTTTCCCGTAGTGATGCCATCTGAACATCAGGTATTTTCCTTTGCAGGGGCACTCATTATCAGCGGACAGAGATGATGCGGCACGCAGCCTGCACCAATATGATCTATGAGGCGGAGGATCGGAGACTTCCTTCAGGAAATGCGGGATCAGTTTGCTTCCGTCTAATGCCACTTTTCTGTGGGAGGTATTTAATGAAACCGAGCCTTGGATTCAGGGTTTATCTGGCGAGGACAGTATTTGTGCCTTCATATGTTTTTGACTTTCACGTGCATAGCGGACGGACTTCTGACAGGGGCTGTGGTTCGACAACAAAGCCGGTTTACAATGCTTATCAGGACAACTGCTTCTTAGCAAAAGATTGGTGAATCCTGTAGGATTTATTTCTACTGTCATTGAGAACCATGACGTGGAGTCAGAGGAGTCAGCAGCCTCTATTCGGCGGAAGACTTAAACGATATAGCTCCAGAGCTTTAGTGCTACCATGCTGATGATGCAGAGGCTTTACTCCTTTATCTATCAGGGACGAGGAAATCGGTACGAAAATGTAATTTTCCACGGCATCTCTGAAGTAGACGACATTTTCCACCACGATTGAGTATAAGATTGCAGGAGGAGGACATGTGGCTATAGTAGTAAGGAAGAGGCGTTAAGGGTGCCGTCAATTTACAGTAGAGACAATGCTTAGGAACCCCTATGGGTGGAGCAGCGAAAAGGAAGCAGGCTTGCCACCGCAGCAATACACACAGCTCATAAACTAACTATACAAGAATCAATGTGGAGAGTCAGGAAGGGATCCCCGTTCCATTCTCTTGGCCCTGGGGCTCTTTGTGCTCTTCGAAGCGGAAGAGTATAAGGAGAACACGGTGGTCTACGAGAATTTGTTCCTTCTGGAACAGGAAGAGATCATGATGGCTTTCTATAGAAAGGGTGAAGAAAACACTTTTAGTTTTGGGCAATTATAGAAAAGAAGAGAGAAAGAGAGTGGAATTCCGGGAAGGAATCAAGTTACTTCAGTAGAACCAAGAATCAACCGAGAAAATACCGTGAAGCTTTCCGGCTATGACTAATTTTAGAGGTGGGAGATAGAAGGCTTAGCTGGACTTAGGCATTTTTTGGGTGGACCTGATTCCTCTATCTTTCCAGTCCCCATTTTTTTTCTATTCTATGTCTTGTCAAAGAAAGGAAAACAGTTTTCTGAGACAGTTGAAGATAGTGAAAAATTTCAATGAAAATGAAGAGGGGAAAAGCTAAGCCGTAAGGCAAAAATCAGCTTAATAGGGAGTAAATTATATATGGAAGGAAAATAGAAGTGCTTGAGGTGCTGGCATCCCCGCCATTCTTTTCAGAGCAGTGTCGGAGAACTATAAGGTGGGGGAATGAAGTATGTTGGCAGACCAGCACCGTTCGAAGTGTAACAAGCGTAAATGAGCTTATAGGACAGAGACAGAAAGAGGTACTTCTCCAGGTCAGAAGGCAGTGGCAAAGGGATAAGGATGATACGTCTTGCAAAGACTACAGCCGGAAGAAAGTGTCTCCCAAGATTTACCAAGGATGCCATGTCTTCCGTAGTTTCCATCACAAATACCATTAAGTATCAGCAAAACAGTTTTCTCTTTACGGCTGAGGACAAACTCGAGGCGGCAGCCAGCGGTTCCCGGAAGTGATTGTGGGAAAAGCCAGTAATGAAGCTTTGATTGTTGCAATAAGCATGTTGTAGTTCCACTTCTCTGTCACATACAGTTTGTGGACAGAAGTCCTACGATACAAAATTAAAAGGACAGACAGTGATGTGGATGGCAGTGATTGCAGTTCCGCTGGGATTCCATTTCCCGCTGACAAGGAAGAGTATTACTACAGCCGGGGATTCCCCGATGCAGCAAGCGTGGGAATCCAGGTGAGTGGCTATCAGAATCGTTAGGCTATGGACGGTCTGCCAACCGCCGGAATTATCTCAAGCGGGATAGAGATTCAGGCACCGGGCTTAATTTTGAAACCGGTCTTTTGACCGATGCAGCGGTAATCCACGGAAACTCCGGTGCTACTGAATAATAAGGAGAATTAATGTGGAAATAATCGCCAGCAAGGCCTATTCCGATACCACCGTGATGGGCTGACCGTTTCACAAGGCGCAAAATCACGTAGAGACACTTTCAGAGGTCACAGAGAAAGGTCAGGATGGCAGAAGAGCCCCCCACATCAAGGGTACTAAAACAGTGGTATTGCAAAATTCCCCAACATGCCCAGTTTTGTATACTATGGATTTTAAGGGTTGATGGTATTGATAATTCCTTTACAGGAAAGATATTACAGTTTGCGACCCACGGACCACTGGGGCATACCAGAGCACGGAGGTTAGTTCCTTAGTTCCGGCGCAAGGCCGGGAAGGTGTGATGACTGTGGAAACGTCTGCCGGGACAGTGTGAAGAAAGGGCAATTTAAGTAACAAGGAAGAACGGTACCGACAGTAACCAAGAAAAGCTACTTTTGGAATAAGTTCCACGCAAGAGATGAGATTTTAGAAAATGATATTTTCCTGGGGAGGCTGAAAGCTACTCCTGATAAATGTGCAAGATGAACGGAAAATAAAATAGAATTGTGTGATTGCGATAAAAAGCTTCGAGACAGAGTTCCGAAGCTTTTTGTGCTCTACTAAACAATATATGTCTTATGATATTTTTATAGAAAGAAGGCTGGATGAGGCATGAGAAAGAAAGTTTTCAAAAAAGAATAGGGATAGCTTTCTCTATGTTTTTCTGGCTCCTTAGCTTTTTCTTCGGGAGGAAAGGCATGGGAGAAAGAGACATACAAGGGAGGGCTGTGTCCTTTCACCAAGAAAAGAACTGCTCATTCAACACGGGGGAAGAGAGCTACACCTGAGAAGAATGGAGGCATATGTTCGTTGTGAAAAATATTTCCTGTCCTTCACGCCTACCCCAACAACATCTACGATGCATATCATGTCCGAAAGAACGGAAGAAGGGGTTCTAGGCTGCCATCCTTTATTTTTCATGGAGGGAGGATTTGTACTCGGCAATTGACAGTGTGGATCAAGCATCACACAGCCTCTGGAATGAGCTGAAGGAACGGATTTCAGTGGCAAGTCATAAGCCACTGTGCTCTGTGGCAGCGCCGGAGCTAATCCTACCTCTATCGCCTGGACGAGCTTGCCCGCTGCCGTACGCCATGGTACAGAAAAGGATGGCACTGAGGGATTGATCCAGGCAAGCTTCAGCTGTTCTGGGAGACACGTGCAGGAGCTGCTACCACGGGAGGACAGTTTCCATCCTCCAGCCAGCTGGATGAAAATTACAGGAGAAAAGAGATTAAAGATGGAAGAGGGTGGTGAGAAAGGAAAGGCACCAGGAATTTGCACGGCTTTATCTCTCTCAAGCCTTTTGGATACTACCCCTTGCGGGCGGACACAATTCAAAGAGAAACAATTCACTTGTCAGACACTCAGAAGGTGCTTATGTACAGGAAAGAGTTTGGAAAAGGGAAGAGGCAGAAGAGACTCTGTTTTGCAAAGGCCATTGAAAAAGTCTAACTGCTCCTCCCGCACTCACATCATGGACGAAATCTCGCAGCTCTACTTTCAGAGGAACAGGAGGAGGACTTTCCAAAGCACGCCAAATCAAGCAGCATTCCGGTGGAAAGCTATTTTCTACCGTAGCATCGAAGGAATTGCATGACTTTGGAGTGCAAGTCCATAGAGCGGGCGAGGCGGAGCAGCTTTTAAGAACAGAAATCATACACAAGCAGAATCTGCACCCTAAAGAAATCAATACACTTTCAGTGAAAATTCAGTTTTGAGAGCCAGATACACTTTGTGTGGAGGGGTTTTCTAAGAGTACGACTACTGCTTGTCGTACAGGAAGGAAAATATGATCAAGATAAACAAAACAGCTCAGTCCCAATTGCAGGTCCTCTCTTGTGGAAACCGCATCGACCTTGTAGCCTCTGGCGTGGTAGCTGTAGCCAGGAATCTATCTTTCGAGGGCCACGGCGTTCTTTCTCCCAAAGGTATGCTGTTTCACGGCTCTCTGCTCCCTTGCCAATTCGCGGGATGCTTAATCTTGTGTTGGATTTTCGAGGCTTTAACATCATCCTATGCAATGCCATGCCCGGATGAAAAATAGCGCTTTCGCACATATACAAGCCAACAGTGTGGGACTTTTTATGCTTTCCGCTTCTCTTTTCCTTTGCTTTTCGTAAAATCCGGTTATTTGAGCACTCTCTGAGGTCTTAAGTACACATAAACTATCTTGGCAATATTCCATGTGTCAATACCATGGACACGATATGGTTTAAAGAGAAAGATTTGTCAGACTGCACTTCAGAAAAGAGGATTTCAACCACACCTATCTTCTAGTGGATTTTTCCGCGGTTTTCAACCGCTATCACGATGCCTTAAAAGAAATCGGATTGGGGCTACTACCATTTACAGTATTGTGGATGATTTTGCGGAGAAAGGAGGAGTCCTATGAGAGGCGTGACAGCCGTAATCGGAAAAATCCATGGAACTGCAGTGTCTGGCGAAATACGATTGACGAGATTGCCGTACCCTGCCTGCCACCGCTTATGCCAAGCTTCCGGAATTGTGGCGGTGCGCGAAAAATCGGTGTCGCCTGCAAATCTGCCGGACCCTCAAGGAGATTATTCGCTCCAAACCTGTGCAGCAGAGTTTGGACGGACTGCACGTTACCTCAATATTCGGAATGTTCCCTTGGCAGACTCGTCCTTTTAATGCTTTTGTGGAAAGCGACTGATGGATATCTCCCGGTGCCTGGTGGGAATCATCCTTTTCAGTCCCCCTGATGCTGATGGTGGCGCTTCACGGTTACGCGCGGATTCAGCAGTCCCATCATTTTTCAAGCAGGAAAGAGTGGGAGGCATAATCTTCCGTCAAATGCTTACAAATTCCGTTCTATCCCGTACAGACCGTGGAGGGAGAAAGAAAGGGCTGGACGGTGAGGAGATCCAAGTGACTTGGATCGAAATTATCCGAAAAACCTCGATGAGTGGAACTTCTACAATTTTGTTTCCAATGTCCTGCAGGGGGATATGTCCTCATCGGTCCCAGACCAGGAGAGAGACAGTTTGTGGAGCAGTTCGAGACACAGATTCCTCGTTATATGCAATGTAGCACGTTCGACCAGATGACCAGCTGGGCGCAGGTGAACGGACTTTCCGAGAGATACTTCCATTGAGGGAAGGAAACTCCGTTGTGACAACTGGTTATATTCAAAGAAAGCTGGAGCCTTTCCTTTGGATATTCGCATACTCTTTTAACACTATGGGAAAGGATTTATTAACAAAATGCCCTGTTAATTTTTGCATTTATCTCGTATGATACCTTGATTCCCATGGAAATAAAGCTTTGAAAGAAATCGATTTGGAGGAGTAGTGTGGCATTAGAACAGAATAGAGGAGAAGACCTCCCTTAGTCATGATGCAGAACAAAGAGGCAATCCACCCAAGCTCTTCTGCGCGGAGTGAAGAACGGCGTCGAAATAAAGACAGAGGAGAATGCTCCTTACGCCGAGAAGACGAGTTAAAGGCACAGATGACTAGAGGAAGCGCTTGCAGGAAGACCGCCCTACTGGGAGAGAGATCAGAAGGAAAGATCACTCTCTTTTGGATAGGAGGCTTTCCCAAGGGAAAGAGGATCCGGACACCTATACAGCCAGGAGAAAGAGGCAAGGAGAAGCGCACAAAGAGCTCTTTAGATATGTACGCAGAATTGAATTCTCCGGATCAGATGAGAGGAAAGCTGAGCTATTATGCTCAGAAGAATATAGAAAAGTACTGTGGAAGAAGGTTCTTCCTGATTTTCCGTTATCAGAAATTCTCACTTTGATTATGATTTTTCTGTACCGGTGTGTGTGGTTCTTCACAGCGAATATCAAAGCAGATGATACAGTTTAATACACAGAACAGTTTCAGAACCAACAATATCGAGTGTCAAAAAGCAGGAACAGATGCATGGGCTGCACCACCGGACCGTATGCCGTTTTCGGTGCAACAGCATCGAGCAGCGGTGGGCAGGTGCCAATGGGACTGGCCTGTGCAGATTATTGTGTACATCGACCAGAGCTGGGAGGAGTTAGATGGCTGGCCGTATTCCATGATACGTGATGCGATCTGGCGGCGGGCTCGTTTCCCATGAGAATGCACAGGCGCTGTACTGGATGGAGGCCGGGAGACAGGCCGGTTGCACGGCTCTCAGCCGCACTGGTTGGATAAACCTGCTTTCAGACACCTATGCCACGCTGGGCAGAGCAATGTGGCGGATACGTGATTGCCATGCTGGGCAGGTGGATAGTGATGTGCCAGAAGGAATTCGTCCATGGTGCCTATAGTCACGCGAGACCAGTAATGAGTCACAGGTCAATGAGGAAAGAATCCTGCGGCTGGAGTATATCAAGGACCGTAACGTGACTGGACCACATGGACGGTGTACAGGCAGTAGCATCACGCCAGACACTGCATACGTGGATGAGGCGACATCCCGAGGACCAAGAAGAGACAAAGAGAGGTTCTCTCAGGTCACTGCCCACAATGCCAAAAAGGCGGATTTAGCCACTTTGACCAATGTTAGTGATACCGTTCTTCCTCAGATTGCCTTTAATGTGGATGTGGGAGATATCTCAGCTACACGCCAAAGTGTTAATCGTTATAATATTGTAGGTTCGAGAGAAGGCTTTGCTTATGAGACTGACCCACACAAATGATGGGTAAGAAGGGAGATTGCACGTTATTCCCCAGAGCTTAGCTTCAAACAGTAAGCAAAGCTACATGCTTGTCCTCTGACGAGTACGAATTACCAAGCACTCTTTGCCAGTCCTGGACCTATAGTAGAGCAAGATTGCGGAGGATTCCGGAGACCTGATAAGAGACGGAAGGGAGACAGCGACAGCAGCTCCCAAGAAAATCCCTCAGAGAGACAGGAGGAAGAGAATGAGTGAGAGAGAAAGGGCTCTCCACAGACGGAAGGAGAGTCTCGGTCACGAAGCTTACGGATCACGGAAATCCAAAACGAGGACGGACATGACAGAAGTGGAAAACCGTAGAAAGTACAAGAATTCCGATCAAGCAGGAAACAAAAGGGGCTCCTGAAAAGGGCAGAGTCAGTGCACGGAAGAGTGCTGCAGGATAAAAAGTCACGGAAGAAAGTGAGAGTCCAGCAGGAGGACAGGAGGAGTCACGTGGAGAAACAAAGAAAAGAGGAAAATAAAAGTACAGAGCCGGAGCATGGGAATGAATCCGCCTACATGCAGCAAGCTCCGCTGGAATTCCGCGGAAGAATCCGGGACGGGGTGATGTGATAGATTAATGTGTTTGTAGAAAATGAGATGAGGAAGAGGAGAGCTATGGAACTAAAGGACTCAAGGCCAAAGAGAGACTTTTCCATGCAATCGGAAATGGAATTTGTTTGCGCTACCTTGCCTTGCATATGCTTTTGCTTTTCCTCTCTGGCCTTCGGGACCATACTGCTGATATTCTCGAGGGCTCGCGTTTTGATTTTTCTGGATCTGCAGCAGTGTTCCATGCTGCCTTTGCCTTTAGTGGCTTTACTGTTCTTTTGACTTTACTAAAGAAGGAAGAACGAAAAGAGATTCTTCCTTCTCTTTCTGGAGAAGAAGGAAGAGGGAAAAGAAAAAGCCCTTGTTTGCTTTACTTGGATCTTCGCACTGTCTTTCTGAGGTCTTCTCTTTCCTTTCCATGTTTCTTTCGGATACCCTTACAGGAGGCCCTAGCGGTGAGGGAGTACAGGAGATATATGGGAGTTCTGGCTGGCTGCTTTCTTTACAGTGTATCTTGGCCTGAGTAGATGTATCCGCTACAAAAGTTTCATCTTCTCCTGTTTTCTGTAGGCGATGGTTTTACAGTCTGCTTATGGGAATCAGCGATGTTTACATGATTGCATCTCTATGCATTTCTTCGACTAACGTGTTTTCGGACTGATCAGAGTGGGCGATGTTCCGCGGGACCGCCAATGGGCAATATCAACAGCTGCCACCAGCCTTGTAGTTTTATGCCACTGCCTCTATACCGTTTATATTTGCGGGAAAGGGAGCTTCGCTGGAGCTGCTTTTATGGGGATGATCGTGGCTTTGCCACAGTGCTGCAATCTTCGGAAGCAGTGATGACAATGCGGTCTGGGGTATTTTATTGTTTCTGCTTTTACCGTGCTGGAAGGAACCAACAAACAGCTTCGAGCGCCTGTCTTTTCACGTGTAACCATTCTTATTTTTCCTTTCTTTGAGCTTTCCGTGCTTCTTGCCGGAAAGGGACCAAAAGCTGATGATGACAGACAATTTCTCCACAGTTTCTCTGCTCATAGGAAAGAACAGTTCTTCACTTACACTGGGCATACGGACTCACCAGCATTTTGGGCTTTGTAGGAAGATTCAGCCAGAAAGGGTGTCGTGGAAGCTTTTCAAGCTTTATGTCACGCTGCTTTTGCAATCCTGTACCCATTTCTTCATGGCAGAGCCCACTATGTCATCTATGATGTAAATGTGATGCATCACCTGTATCGAGTGCTGGATACGTTCAGCCAATTTTACGCTGATGATTCTACAGAGCCGGAAGGAGGCTTTTGCTTCTGGAGGATGGGTATGGAATACTTCCGAGACAGGATGCCTACCTGTCTTAAAGAGACTTTTCGGCTATGGGCCCGGACGGATGGCCCATGCTGACTAACGGCAATTCTCTAGATGGAAATTAGAACTTGAGGCCAGTATAGCGGCGATAATCCTGGCAGTCATGTACTGAGACACTCTGAACTTGCTTTTGACCATCTGGTGTTTTGGACTTTTAGCTATCTTTTTCCTGAAAATGTCTTCGCATACGTATTTGGAAGAAAGAGGCTGAGAGGAGATTCAGCAGGAAGCTAACTTCCGGACAAACTGCAGCACCTTTCCTGCGGTGAAGCACGAGCTTGTCTGAGCTTATCTCCATCAGGCCGGCATTAACAGTGCGGTGCCCCATTGTAATGCCCATTGTGATGATTGTGACATTCTTAGGGGTTTCCGAGGAGAGAAAGAGCGAGATAAAAAGCTGTGCAGCTCCCTTTTAATCAGCTGAGTATTCCCTCCGGCTCGGTGCAAAGCCGTAGCTGTGGCTTGCTTTCTCCATAGACCCACAGTGACCTTGCACTCGAGTGTTGCCAAAGTCTTGGAAAACAAAGAAGCTATGTGCAGAGTTTCATTGCAAACCAAGCTAACTACTACTGCAGTCATGGAGGCTCTAAATCAGTAATGTGGTGCAGTACGACCAATCTTGATTTCTTCACTCGTCCTGTATGACTTCTCTGTCGATAGTTCGAACTAAGTCCGGAACCACCTGATGACGCTGAATTAATTTGTTCTTGTATTTACAGATCTTGCTCCAGAACATCTACAAGATCAATGGACTGGGTACATATCTTCAGTGAAAGCTTCCTCTACGGATCCTTCCCTTTACGGATGGTTCCCTCGATCTTTGCATGTCTTGCGGGTAGAAAGTGTTGCGATACAGGGGTTTCCACACCGAAAAACATCAGCACCTAACTTCTTCTCACGCCATTTTGGCGATCATCAATTTAGACTAGGTTTCTTCGGTGATGTATTTCATAAAAAATTCAGCACCTTTCTATATGGTCAAAAGATTTCTTCTTTTCCAGTATAGCATTTTCATCTAAGGATAACAGAGAAAATCTTGTGAATAATCAACAAATCTGTGTGGCGCTTGAATGAAAACTGGAACTAATGGTAGAGACCTATGAGTTATGGTTATACGGAACTCATAGAACAACCTTCGGAGGAGCCTCAGGATAATAGATCTTTTCAAGGAAAAATATTTATTACCACTCACAGAGAGATAAGCTGATTCAACTAAGCGGATAAATCCTTTCTTTACCAAGCACTATGGCAGCTATGTCGGAGGAAGAGCTTAAGGGCAGATAGAAATTTAAAATCCGCTTGGAACAGGAAAACCTGGATAACAATACCCAAGCATACCGTTAGAAAAGCTGAAAACTGGAGTGTATTCCCCGTACACAGTTGATTAGTGGAATCGTTTTCATCAGGGACGTATTGCCGGAGATGAGGTGGGAAAAGACCACGAATTGATACCACACCACACTTGTTGAATGCGCTTGCAAACAGTGGCGTTCATGTCGATCACATAGCGATTACACGGCGGCCGCGTCCGAGGTGGATGGGAAAAGAATTGCATCGATTACTGTGGATTTTAACCGTCGGTACGGTTTTGAATGAGATGTCCACGGAGGCAGCCTATGCTTGTGATGTACCTATGCCAACAATGAATTCAGGCGATTCTTCGAGAGACAATGGCAATTTACAAGAGTCGGCAGGTGCTTCGAGAAGCTGAATGACCCAGCATCATCATCGATGAATTGGACTCTGTTTTAATCAACAAACGAAACATAGCTTCGGTGTTCCAGACAGTCGGAAGAATCTACCAAACTCTATAAAGGCTTTCCTTGACTAACTGTTTTCTTCGGAAGAGGAAGAGTCTACAGATTTTCCAAATTAAGCTGATTTTGGAGAGGAATTGAAGGGCAGGAGCTTTATCGTAAGTGAGGAAGGAAAGATAACAAACCCTTACCCAGCAGGGTGTGGAAGAAGATGAAAGTGCTTCCTATTCAAAAACCTTGCGGATGCCGGAGGTCACAAATCCAGCACAGCATTATCCACGGCTGGGCTACGCAATCTGATGTTTAGAGATGGGACTATGTAGTAAAGGATGACGGAAGTTTGGCTTCGTTAGAAATGGAATTACCGGACGTATCATGGTGCGGTCGTATTGACTCAGACGAAACATCAAACAATCAGGCGGAAGAACATGTACAGGTAAAGAGAGTCAGAACTAACACCATTACCTTCAGAACTTCATGGTTCAAAGAAGAAAACCGGGCAATGATACACAGACCGAGGAAAAAGGGTTTCGAAACGGCTGCTCCATGGACGTTGTCCAGTTCCTAACGGACGGTGCAAACGATTTGGATGATGCGTTATATGCTCTAAGGAGTCTAAGAGGAGGTTGAAGCGGTAGTGGATGGGGTTCTGGGCTATCACAGGACCGAACCCTAAGTACTGGTAGATTTTCATTGCCATCAGAAACATCGAGCTTTTGTCCTCCATGCTTCGGAGGGGCGTAAGCACAATGTCTTAAACGCCAGTTCCATGAGCAGGAGGCGGCTATCGTAGCAGAGGCCGGTGTGCCTGATTGCGGTAACCATTACCCACCACGCTTTGGCAAAGCCGTGGTACCGTATCATCTGGCTAGATGTTGGGGGCAGGCTGCACCAGCGGTCTTCATATTCTGGGTGGGCAATCTGGGTCTCGAAAAGAGATGTGTCAGTTCAGGGTCATTACTTGGGAAGACAGGGGGCAGGACAGATCCCAAGATGCCTTCACTGGAAGATGATTTGATCATCTCTTGGTTCCAGAAAGATTGATGGAGCATGTTTGAGGGCTCTGGAGTTGGCCCCGGATGGAGAACAGATTCACCAAGATGCTTTCAATGCACCAAGGCTCAGGAAAAGTTGGGATTAAAGTCTTCTGGCATCCCAGTAGTATCTTAAGTGAGAGTGAGGTCAACAACGATCAAAAGATGGTATCTATACCACCGGGAGAAAAAGGTATTGGAAGGGGACAATATAGTCCTCTCATCATTGCAACTTTATCACGGATACAGTGGATAATTATGTTACCAGTGTATCAGAGGGACAGACCCCAAGGAATAGGTTTATCCGGCAAAATGACACCTGATGAGCATTATTCACAACACAAGAAGTTGAGCTTTCACGGGAAGGAATGAGAACATGACCGAGATAGGCTGAGCCAGAGACTGAAGGAAGAAACCGTGCTGTCAGGCGAGAAAGGCGGGTTCCAGATCCGGGAACCGAATCACGTGAGGCGGGCAGTGAATTCTTCTGGAAAGACTATGGATCAGAAGTGGATGAGCCAGGCTGATGACATGGATATCAAGAGACGGTATCGGTTTGCAGGCTTACGGATCGCAGGATCTTGGTAGAGTACATTGATTGGCTGCGATGTTCCAGAATATGGTGAGAAGTGATACGAAGGACATAGCAGAGGTGCTGTACGTCTAAAGCTGGAGCAGAAGGTGGAAAGAGCATGGTGGCTTAAGCCTCTGGCTACCAACAGAATGAGTCTCTGCGACAGTCAGGAAAGCAAAGAGAAGGAAGAAAGATATCCCAACGACCATGCCTGCGGTTCCGGGAAAGAAGTATAAGCAGTGTCACGGTGCGCAACCTCTATCTGAGAGAAGGACTAATTCCCGGAAAGAAGAGTTACTGCAGTAAAATAAGGATTACATAGCAAGAAGAAGTAGAGAAAGTATAGAAGAAGAGCATGAGAAAAGGAGCTCTGAGGATTGGGTTTGGATCAATTTAAAATCAGAAGACTTTCTACTCAAGGAAGAGCATACAGCAGTTGGAAGCTGCTACCCGGACAGATACCAAGAGAAAAGAATCCATAGAGTTGGACCGTATGATGGAGGGAAACCCGATTTTTGGGGATCCGGAGAAGCCAACAAGCTTTCACAGAGGCGAGACATTTGAAGGATGAGCTGGAGAGGGCACTTACACGCTAAAAGGCAGTATAGATATTGAGCCCTAGATTCAGATGGGGAAAAGAGGAAAATGATGATTGTAATTCCGGGAGATTCGGGGAATTGCTGAAGCTTTTCGAAAAGATTGGATCAGATGAATGTCACTCCTCCTTTCCGGAGAATATGACAGCATGAACGTTATCCTTCCTTAAAATGCCGGAGCAGGCGGAACGGAGGCCAATGACTCAGCGGGCATTCTCACCGGATGTATGCCCGATGGGCGGAGACGCAGCTACAGTGAAAATCTTGGATTATCTGGATGGAGATGACGGGCATAAAGTCCGTTACCATGGAAGTTGTGGGAGAGTATGCACTACGGGCTACCTTCACCTCGAGTCCAGCATCCATCGTTTGGTTCGGGATTTCTCCCTTTAATGCCGGGAAAGCGGGCAGACCTCCTTTGTATCCTCGCGACGTTATGCCGGATATCGAGACGGATATCGATCATTGAGATTCGAGAAGAGGACATATAGATGGAGGTTTTCGATACTTCGTGCAGGTGGACAACATATTAACAAGACCTCCTCTGCGGTTCGTTTGATTCATATTCCTACCGGCTTTTAGTGGCAGCCTGTCAGGAGGAACGTTCTCAGATTCAGAACAAAAACAAGGCCATGCAGATGTTAAAGACCAAAGCTTTATCTGAAGGAAAGGGAAGAAGCAGGAAGCGAAGCTTGCGGGCATTCGAGGAAGTAAAGGATAACGGCTGGGGATCCCAGATTCGTTCTTATGTTTTACAGCCATATCGTATGGTAAAAGACCTGCGTACAGGAAGAAAGCGGCAATACGGATGCGGTTTTAGATGGAGATATCGATCGTTTCATTTCCGCTTATCTGAAGTGGATGCTGAGTTAGACTGTCCGGATCGAAAGATTGCGGGAAAGTGACTAAAAATGGGGAAAAGTTTCTTAGGGGAGAAGAAAGGGCGAATGAGATGAAGATTGCCGTCATGACTGCAGGAACCATCGGATCCGGCGTGAAAGAAGTGCTGGATATGAATAGGACTAGATTGAGGGCAGAAAATATTGAAATAAAGTATATTCTGGCCAGAAAAGAGGCATATATTCACAGTGTGGAGGATACTTGCTCACTACCACAGATTTTTCCGTCATTGAAAATGATCCGAAAGTGGAGCTGGTGGCGGAATCTTATCGGAGGAAATTCATCCGGCTTACGAGTATAACAAAGCTGTCTCGAAAGAGAGAAGCAATGTGGTAGCTCCATCAAGGCGCGGTGGTGGATGCCACACCATGAGTCCCAAGCTGATCTCGAAACTGCTAGGGAGCTTGTAACTGTAACTTCTACTCGGGGCTTCCGTGGGTGGCCGGAATTCTACGTTATTCGTACCCTTTACCATAACTATGCGTGTGAAAAGTCGTGACAGAAATCACCGGTATTTAAACGGTACACCACTAATCTCTATCTTAACTCAAGATGAGAGGAAGGCTCCAGCTTTGAGGGACACCTTGGAAGGGCACAAAGACTGGGCATGCGGAAGGAGATCCTCTGCGGATATCGACGGCCTGATACCTCAAGAAGAGACTGCCATCACTCCTTTCCATGACCTCCGGCACGTTGCCGCCACACGAGGACCTGTTACACGGAAGGAATCCGTAATGTCAGTGATATTGATATGAAAAGCACACGCACATGAGATACAGCATTAAGCTTTTAGGTTTCCAGTACGAGACTGTGGAGACAAGTATTTTACTTATGTAGCACCCATGATGGTGGAGGAGCAGGATCCTCTCTATCCGGGTGAAAATGGAGTGTATAGCAGAGATTCGTATCGTAGGGAAGTGCCCGGGAACCACTAATATGCTTTACTGCGCATGCCGTTGCAATGCCTGCATCGCCAGTGCAGGCGGTAATCAGTACTATTGCGGCGGTACGTGTAAAAGTCACTCTGTCGAGGTCGGCTGGTCCGATAAATGATTGAGAAATAGAGCCATGGCGGAGATGCTCCGTTATTTTCTCTTCGCGTTGAAGGGACGAAGAAGGAATTGAGAAGGAGTTAAAGAGCTACTGCTTCGTAGGATGGAAAAGGTAGAGGTTCGTGATGTTCTTCCACCGGACGAAAGGGATGAATTTGCCATTATTTCCGATATTCTTTTTCGAAAGAAAGAATTTTCTGGCTCGTCTTTCCGCTTTCGAGGTGATGAGAGCCAGGAAGGAGAGTAGTCAGTTACCTTCGTGTAAATTCCGTCTCAGAGAATAAGAAGATATCGTCGTAGCCGCAGCAGAAACGAGAGCTTCTTTTTGGGGAATATCGACTGTGGAGTGGAACTCGATGACCTGGGTCTTGCCTACGCCATCGGGTAAGAATAAAGAAACGCTGGCGTCTAAGGCATCCAGCGTGTGAATAGGACGCAAGAGAATGGAGTGGATTAGCAATGGTGAGGAAGAAAGCTATCAGGTTGGCCTTTCACACAGGACAGAAGGCCCAGGCGAGATTTATTGCCCGGAGAAGGAGACCTGGGTAGGAAAGACAAATGTCTTTGCCAAGAGCTTTTGCCAAGGGCACTGTTTTCGGAAAATGTGGAGTTCCCTCTGCTTTACCACGTCGAAGGAATATCGGAGGAGCTCTCATCATTTCGATTCTACCGTATCGTGAGATCCCGAGGAGACTTTAGAAATCAACTGTCAGGACGTGCTTCGGGAGGCGTGCTTTAATGGAATGGGCCAGTCAGGTCAGGGGAGGATGTTCATCGGAAGCCAAATGGATTTCATATTGAAGAAGGATTAGAGTCAGGGATTTTCTTTCAGAAAATCCGCATGGAAGACAGTGGTGAAGAGAAGTAGAGTAAGAAAAACTATGAAAGTTTGTGGAAAAACTCTTTCACAGAGATAGGAAATAAGAGCAATCTATGAAATAGAGTAATCTGCAGAAATAGCGTAATCTACAAAAGAAGGACAAAATGATAAGCTTAGCTTTTAGATGCCTCCGGACGAGTTTCGTTTGTCTTAGATAAAGAAGGACGGACAGATTTTTAGGGGAGATGGATTTACAGTCGGGCTCACCCACTCGAAACCCACTGCCTCTCTTTGTATCAGATCTTTTGGAGCATTGCAAGGTTTCTTTAGAAGAAGTGGACTCGGGGATTTTCCCAGTGCGAGGTCGGGCTCCTTTACCGGTCTTAGAATCGGATGTGACCAACAGGAAAGGGACTGGCACTAGCCGGAAATATTCCTCTATGGAATCAGTACTCCCCAAATGCGTTGCAAGGAAAATCTGAGTTTACAAAATCCCATCCATGTGCTTTTGGATGCCAGAGGACGATGGTTTATACTGCATCTTATCGCTTGGGGCGGTGCATTTTCTCCTGAAAGGGCGGTGAGTGTTGAGAACTTCTTGCCTTTGCAAAAGAACAGGAGAGGCAGATTTTCTTGAGACGCATTTTCCCATAGAAAGCAGATTGAAGACAGCACAAGCCCGAAAGGATCGTTGCCTCGTTCCCCAATCTCAGGAGACCCTGCAAAGAGCCGCCTCTCGGGCTTTACTGGGGAGAAAGAAAGAAAAAGGCAGAAAGGCTTGGAGTCGGGATTTCATTTGGAATATCGAGAAGAGAAAGCCTCAGACGGAAAGAAAGGGCAGGAGGCTCTTTAGGAAGTGATCAGATTGTGCGGAAGAGGCATGCAAGGACGAGGAAAAACCAAGGATAAGCAGTTGCAAAACTATCCTGTTGAATAAGTGGCAATGAAGAAATGGACCAGGAGAAATGCTTTTCGGTGCATGATACAGGATGGAAAAAGATTGGGAGTCTGGATCAAAGCACTTTTGGCAGTGGCCTATTCAACAGTTCCTCCATTCTTTGTGGGGGAAAAATACGGATAGAGCCATAGTTTAGCCGGAGGAAGAAGGAAATCTTGGGCTATGCAATTCCTAAGAGTCTTAGGCGTGGGGAAGGAGGTTGAAACATTGCCGTGAAGAAGCATCAAGGTAAGGGCTTTGAGAGCCAGCTTCCTTTAAGAAGTCTCTATCAGGAGATCAAACCATTCAAGAAAAGCATTTTTAGAGGTAAGGAAAGCAATTCCCCTACCCGGGTAATCTATGAACAGTTTCAGGGCCTTTCAAAGAAAGGCGTATTACCGAGACGAAGGAAGAGATACCATCCTCATGGAAGGACGATACAATAAATTATGTTAAATTATGTTTACTGGGAACCGAAGCGGAATGATACCCCTACAACGCTGGCTCACCAGCAATGTTACGCTATGTGGGTCCAGTCTCTTGATAGATTGTGGAGAGGAACCCAGATTGCTATGCAGGGAGGGATGGAGCCCCTATAGCAATTGATACCATCATAGCTTTACCCACTACCATGCGGATCATGTTCCGGACTTCACAGGATAGCTTCTCAACATGGAAATGGAGCGAAGACAAACCAGTGACCATGATCGGTCCCAGGACTATGTACGAGGTCGCGGGCCGACTGCAGGCATTGCGCCGGAACCTGCTTGTTTCCATCGAATATGTGAAATTCAGGAGAAAACCCGGGGTACCACCAAGCTTTCAGCTGGAGCTCTTTGGAGTTACTGACACAGTATTCATGCTTTGGTATAAATCACTATTCGGATCCGGAAAATTTTCCGTAGAGCAGACAGGGAGGACTGGAATTCAGTTTCCTGCTGGAATCGTCTTACCAACATGGAAGCGGTGAGGTATCAGGGGACGGTCTTTTACCGGATATGGTCATGGGAGGGGCAAGACAGGGAGGTTCCGTGGGTCTGTTAATGCCGATGCCAGACCGTTCCCAAGAATAGCCGAAAGGCGAAGGATGTGGTTATTTATCTAGCCAGATGTTACGGGAGGAGGATAAACTCTCAATGCTTGAAACGCCATGACTATGGAAAAAGAAGAGGCAGCCATCTTAGGACGGGAAGCTCAGCCGAAGAGAAATGTGAAACTACCCTATTCTCCTCGGGTTTATCCGGAGCGGTGTAAAAATTCAGCCATCCTCAAATTGGTACCAAGGGTAAATAGAACAGGACATTTCCTTTGAAGAGGGAAGAAGGAAAATAAAGCTGAAAATGAGTAAGAACAGGACGGTCAATTCAATGCGCAAGAAGATTAGTGACAATCTGTGTGATGAGTTAGTTAGGAAATATAGAAGAGTACAGTTTATGGAAGATGTTTTGATTCTGGGGTCGAGAAAGCAGCTGTGATGAAACCGCAGCGGCGGCAATGAAACGGAAAGGTACTTTCCAATGTGATTTCCTCTCGGGTGGCTCAGTGCGGAGTTTGGCCGGGTGGTTGCCTGAGATTGCTTCCCGCTCAATCATTGGAAAAGATTGATGGCAGGTGATTCGTCTGGCAATGGAAGGCGGGAAAAAGTTTTTCCGATCTTGGCGGTGGCAGTGACTTCTACAGGTCGAGTTAGTGAGTTCCTTTGGTGGGAGTTTCCAAAGCCAAGGCTCTGGCCTATACTACATTCAAAACCCTTGATTCCAGTTATCATGTTGAGACATATTGCGGCAAATTATCTGCTCATCAGAGTTGTCATTCCTCCCTATGTTTGCACAGTGGCCAACGGTGGACTGATCATTTGCTATTATGTGAGGACTACGGAAAAATCAAAGTATGGAAGGAACCGAGAGATGATGCGGCGGGAGGAAACCTTTAATAAGTTATGAAACCGGCTGGGACTGGGATATCCGGGAGGCCCAAAGCTGGAGCAAGTGCTGAGGGAGACCCTTTGCTTATCATTTTTCAAAGCAAAGCTAGTTCTCCCACTACGACTTTATTCTCCAGTGTAAATCTCTTTTAGGTTTAAATAAATTAAACCATGAAAATGTTGGAGAAGAAATCAGGGTGAAGACCTTTGTGCCTCTTTTCAGGAGGAGTCTGTGAGGACAGCAGAAAAAATGTCTACTAGCTAACTCTGGATTTAAAGGGTATCAAAAAATAAGCACAATGGCGGAGGCGTCATCCGCAAAACGTCTTAGAGAAGATGGGAGGCGGGCCGGTTTAGCACTTGCTGCCCAGGCCTGTGCTGTGCACGGACAATGCGGCAATGATTGCAGCGGCAGCCTACTATGATGATTATCAGGCAGAGCGAGGGGAGAAGCTTCTTCAATAACATCCTTCATAAGCAACGGAGGCTAGGGAGGGAAGAATGCCTAATCAAAAGAGCCAAATCATCCTTCTGATGATAGGAAAAAGGACTGACCGTATGGGATGCAAGGAGCAGTTCTGCCTCGGGAAGGCCTTGTATTATTCCATACTGCAAAAGTTTTGCAGCTGGGACAAAGGTGCAAAGAATTCTTTGATTCTTTCAGGAAAGATAAAGAAAGGGTGGAAAGGGGAACTAATGGAGGGAAGAAGGCTACCGAAGATGTGTACTGAATCCATTGATCTTGTGAAGTGTTCTGGAGGCAACAGACCGTAAATACAAGAACAAATTGGTCAGCGTCATCAGTTCCGACTTTTAGTTCAGGTGCATCCGATGAGCCGGCTGGGACGAGGAAGAAATCAAGATTGTGTGCCAAGCTTTGTTGATTTCTAAAAGGCTTCATGATATGAAGAAGCGTTTACCAAATGGAACTTCTGGGAACACCTTCTTTGTTTTCAGGACGGCACCGGCAAGGTCAATGTCAGTCTATAAGAGAAAAGGCCAACAGCTACGGCCAATCGAGCCGGAGGAATAATACTGTAAAGAATATTTAAAGGGAGCTGGCTGGCTCCTTTTTCAATTCACTCTTTCTGAGCCTAAAGTGTCACAATCATCACAATGGGCATTACAATGGGTGCACCGCAGTATTTAATGCAGCCTGGGTGAGATAAACCCAGATAAGCCAGGCTACAAAGGAAAGGCAGTTTGTCAAAAGTTGCTTCCGCTAATTCAGCCCTCTCTTCAAAATACGGTGAAGACATTTTTCAGGAAAAAGATAGGCTAAAGTCCAAAAACACCGATGGTCAAAGCAAGTTCAGATATTCAGTAAGATACTAATCAATCATCTATACCAGCCTGTTCACTTCTACCTTATAATTATCCGTTAGTCAGCTAAAATATCAAATCGGCCCATAGCGAAAAGGTCTCTTAAGCATGGGCATCTGTCTCGGAAAGTATTCCATACCCATCCTCGAATAAAGCCTTCCGGTTCCCAGGAATCATCAATGTCGCCGGCCTGGTTGTTCAGCACCGGATAGCCATCACATTTACATCATAGATAATGGGCTCCTGCCATGAAGAACAGGATTAAAAAGCAGGTTGTAAATACTGAAAGCTTCTGGGACAATTTCTTCTTGAATACTTCCCAAAGCCAAAAATGCGGTGGGTCCAACACTTGGGTAAGGAAGAACTGTCTCCATGGAAGAAGTCAGTGGAAAGTCTGTATATTAAACTGTCCCTTTCCGACAGAAGCACTGAAGCTTCAAAAGAGGAAAATAAAATACACCTGGAAAGACAGGGTTCGAGCTTGTTGTCCTTCCAGCAAACGGTAAGCAAATAAAATACACTGGGACCGCATTGTCTGCTTTGAAAGGGTGGCAATGTGGCAAGCAACATCATCCCATAAAAAAGAATGCTTCAAGCAGGCACCAAATATAAACCAGTATGAGGCAGGCATAAAAGTAAAAACAAAGCTATGGTATAATATTTGTTACCTGAGTCGCGAACATAACCCACTTGGATAGTCAGAAACAATCATCGAAAAGAAAT